>Ga0129324_10000149_pt1 | contig 48347 bp, 49 predicted proteins | sample CPBDNA_7_FD_96879 | JGI IMG/M metagenome (GOLD analysis project Ga0129324, IMG submission 96879) | Freshwater to marine salinity gradient microbial communities from Chesapeake Bay, USA - CPBay_Spr_15_0.2_DNA | ecosystem: Environmental > Aquatic > Marine > Coastal | place: USA: Chesapeake Bay... | reverse complement strand
TTAAAGCTTTCATTTCTGATAAAGACTTCACCGACACGGTATCTAAAGTCTGGGTTGTCTTGATGAGTATTTGTATTGATACTGAAGCTGTTCTCGATACCATCAGCTAGGTTCTTATAATCAGCTTTGATTTGGTAGTTTTGTAAGAATCTCATCCTAATATTTGGTATATTAGCAATGAGTGGATTGCTACCCTGTTCTTGCTCAACTTTATTGCTGATAAGATCACCATCAAAGTCTTCACTTGGTGATAGTCCTTTAATAAGAGGATCAACCTCTTGAGTTTGTGCCGTGCTTTGCTCATCATCAGATGAAACAAAACCACAACCAGTAATAAGTAAAATAAGTAGTGTTGGTATTAAAAAGTTCATAATTCTCCTAGTTTTGAGCGCAAGAATCCCCATTGAGTCGTTTGCTCAATTTTTGTTATTAATAAATATTGTTAGTTTTTAGCTGTTAAGCATCTCTTCTTTTAAATATTGAGAAAGGTGAATATCATCCACTGTTCCAAATATCCCAATAAAGCACTGGCCCATATCACTTTCAAATCTATTTTTCCTCCTTAAGTCGTCTGGCTCAAGAGAAGCATTGAAAATGATATCGACAAGGTTACGAGTGACTCGTCCGAAGCTTTTTGTTGGCCAGCTATAACCACTATGTAAATGAAAGATTAAGTCTTGAGTCATATCCAAGACACTCTTAAAGAAACTGCTACTAGCGACTGACTCAACAGTAGCACCTGTAGCGAGAGAAATAGTATGAGAGATACTGCTAAGAGCTTTACCTAGCTGTTCATGTACCAATCCCTCCTTCCCAATTTTTACTTGTGGATGCCTTATCTGAAATAGCCCTAAATCTTTGAGAATCATTTCCTTACATATATTCTTGAGATCAAGCCTTGTTAGTTTTTCTACTTTTTCATTTGTGTTTACGTTACATGCTTTCATTAAAAGTCCTTGTTAGTGATGGACTATTTATGAAGAGGTTTTCTTTGGACGTAAATAGGGAAAAAATCTTATTCCACCACGGTGGAATTGTGTATTTATGATGAGGCTTTAATTATTTGAATTAACGATGATCAATCCCACTGTGGAATTCCACAATGGGATTTCTTGAAATTATTATAGGATATTAACCTTGCAACTCGAAAGAACGAAACTCTTACATTCTCATGAGAATATTATTTTACAGAGAGAAATGTCCAATAGTATGTCTAAAAGTAAGGATCATTATTGAGCGTTATTTACAACTGTGAACAATTGCACGTGCAGTGAATTAGTGTCCATTACTGCCGTTTTTCTAAATAGTTTTATCGATGATTATTTCAATTTATTTGCTGATGTCCTCTTCTAAACCTTCAACTGAGTCCTCCCAATAATCAGAAGCTGTAATATCATCATCTTGATACTTGCTCGCAAAATTTGGCTCTTTCCATCGAGCAGAGAACCAAGCATCAAACTGTATGTCACGATATGCTCCGAGTAATGGAAGAATTTTTTCCTGTATTTGCGGAAAAGGTCGAACTTCTCGATACATTCCAAGCACCATATTATGTTGGATTTTTCGACGCTCCTGACGATCTAAAGATTCAGAAAGAGTATCTAGTCGCCAAGGGAAACTTAATAGCCTGACATCTAAGGCAACTGGTCCTACTTGAAAATCATCAAGATCCATAAAAACAGGCTCATTTTCTTTCCATAAAATATTTCCACTATAAGTATCTCCGTGAATTCTTTGTATCGGAACATCGCCAAGCTCCTCAATTTTTTTTACTAAACCATCTATGACCTCTTCATATCTCTTCTCTAAGGCTTTTGGAAGAAAACCAGCTTTTTTAATAACTTCAAAGCAGCCACTAGACATTGCTCTCGGATTAAACTGTGCTCTTGATGGAGCATTTCTCTTTTCTCCTACATCATGAATACGGGCAACTAAGTGAACCATCTTACGAACAGAGTCCTCATCTAACACTTCTCGATCTGAAAAGTAGGGCTCTTTTATTTTATCAAAGATTACATAATGAACACCTCTCCAAGTGCCAACATTGCCAATAGGCTTCACAAATGGAACGTCAGCTTTTTGTAGATCTTTAAGAAAGTGAACTTCCTCTTGAAGAGCTTTAAAGCTCCACCGTCCAGGACGATAGAACTTAATAACGACGCTATCGAACCCAAAAACTCGGTTTTCGGCACTTTCATATGAAATACCGTTCGTTAAAGGTAAATCGATTGTTTCGAGAACTTCTCTACAATCTTCGACCTTTATCTCAAGAAATGTATTTTGAATTTCAGGTTTTACCGATGCATAGTGCTTAACCCACTCTTGAGAAGAATTCATTATACCTCCAACTCAGATAATACTTCATCCTACTACGATGTGTTCATCTTGTGGACTAAAACCATAAGGTTATCTATCTAAGTTGAACTTGGGCGAGATTTTATTTCAATAATTCCTCGTTTTTAATCAGATTAATATATTCATAAATAGTCTTTTTATATTAAATAACACGACTTTGACTTACAGGTAGGAAGTGACACGACTTAACCTATCGAAAAAACAGAGATAAGCTCACTTATCCCTGCTTTATTAGTCAGTTTAAAAGAAATTCAGGTTAAATATCGGATTCTTACGATGGGTACGCTTCCTCTTGTTATACCTCTGAGTCGTCCTCACATCAGCGTGGTTCACAAGTTGTGATACATAGTAAATATCTTCACCATTATCAATAAGAGAGCTTATGAAGGTAGCTCTAGCGCTATGAGGAGTAATCCTTTTCTCTTTATTCACTTTCTTTGCCCATTTCCCAACAATATAGCCAACGGCCGTGTGACTGAGTTTTTTCTTTAAACGTATCGAATGAGAATTTTTTGATGGCTGAAAAAGGTAATCATCCTTTTCTACTTTTCGACCCTTTTCCTCCATCCATTCTACATACTTGTTAATATAATATGCCGTTGTCGGATGCACAGGGATCTTATTTATTTTTTGCCCTTTTCCAATGTATCTTATAAACATGATGCCCTCATCAAGTTCAAAATTTAACAGCTTTAATGCTCTTAGTTCTGCTTGCCTCATTCCTGTCGTAAATAAGAGTAAAATAATTGCTCTGTGTAAAGGTGGTGCTTCAGCAATAACAAGATCAAAAAGAGTTTTCATTTCACGATCGCTAAAGGCTTGAGTCTCGTAGAGAACTATACGATTGGGCCTTTTACAAAACTCAGCAGGGTTCTTCTCTATGATTTCTCTTTGAAGCAAGAATTGAAAAAAACTTGATACTGATGAAATTCTGCGATTAATAGTATTCGGAGCATAGGGCTTATTTCTTTTTGAGGTAGCTTCCTCTAAGAACTTTTTGTACTTAACAATATGAATGCGCCTGATCTCTCTAAAAAACATCTTGTTACCGATAAGCCTAGGCAGTCCGAAGTTTTCTTTTGTGAAAGAGAAAAACCTCTTTAGGTCGGCCCTATAGGATTGCTCTGTTTTGAAACCTCTATCTCTTAGAAACTCGTAAAGCAGGTCTTCGACAGTATCTTCAATAGTAAAGAGTGAAAGTTGATTGTTTTGATCATGTGCAACGTTTAGGCTCATTGATTCCTCCTGAATCATCATTAAATGACAGCGAATGCTGCCCATCTAATTTTATGGGAGGTGCTTACGACCAATAGTGAAGTACTTTCGGTGGGTTATGGCCTGTCACTTCTTTCAAACAAAATTAGCCGTCAAAAACTACATGCGATCCTGATAAAAGTGTATCAGCTTTAGACAATTTTGAAATTTTATTGAAAGCATTTCAACTACTCTATTGGCCGGTCCAAAAATTATGTAGAATAGGGAAGTATTATTAATCGTCTATTGAACTCAAGTGATTATTCACGCCACAGTTCGTGGACAATATCAACAAGAGTAAAGGGCTTAACCATGAAAAACATTCTTAATGTCTTCTTGATAATTTTATCTTTAAATACTTTTGCATCATTAAAAGAGAAGTTAGTTATTAACCCGGAAACTCATCAAATCTTTCACGTGGACATTAACACAGAGAATAGCTCATATCGAGTTAGTACAGTCGATCGTGGCTTTGAGCAGATCGTTTTGGATAGTACACTATCATGTGCTCAAATTAATAATAATAAATTTAAAATCGTTAAAAGGGTTATGGAGACGGTTAGTATACTTAAAGCTCAGATTCAAAATCAAAGTAAAATAGAGTTCGATATTCAAGATATAATACTTGTAGAAAATAATCTAGGTATGGACCTTCTTATGGTGTCAGATGTTGCTTCTAGATGTTTATCATTAAATCAAGAAACAACTATAGAGACTAGAACTGAAGCTATGAAGGATCTAATTAATAATGATCATGCAGTTTTATGTAGAGAATTAGACCTAAGAACTCATGATATTTTTCTTGATCTACAACAACACTTTGGAATCGCCTATTACGCTCCTAAAGAGACAGCACTAAAGACAATTAATGAAATTGAAGGGTATTTAAATATTTATTTAAATAAATTAAAGTTTTGTTATTAACGTGATTACTTTTACTGAACAGAGAGCATAATGAGCAAAATTAAATACAAGATACAATATCTAAAAAGAATGCTTTTCATTTGTATTTAAGATTGGACAGGACTCCCTGTTTTCTAAATTTATCTGAGACTCAATACTTAATACCCTGAAAGTACTCAAGTACATACTTACGAATATCTCCAAAACTGTAGCTTTTTCATGCTTTGAAAGAATCTTTGATATGAGTCCTGATAGTTGCTAACTATAAGCATCAATTTTATTGAGGACTTTATGAACATCCATAACGGGTTAAATTGGCAAGACGTAATATTTAAATGTCTAAGCGATCTAAGAGGGAAATATCCTAGACTTGCTGACGCCGATATTGCGAAGAAAATAGATATGTCTTCGTGATCATTTAACCGTATCAAAAATGGCCGTAACAAGCCTAGAGTTAGTAATCTAATCAAGATCGTTATCGGTTCTGGAAATAAAGATATTCTTCCACAGGCAGTATCACTTATCGATGAGAATCTAGCAGATAACTTCGATAAAATCATGGCGATCTCACTCAAAGAAGATAATGCAATACTAAATAATGAAGAAGTAGAATCGCTTCTTCAAGATCAAGATGCATTTGTAACTTACCTTTTGGCAAGTTGCGATCATGGAACCACAAGGGATCAAATCTCAGGTGTTCTTGGAAAATCAGGTCTAAGTTCAATTGATAAGCTTATCTCAAGCAACCTTATAAAAGATGATAATGGGCGTATCTCAGTAGTAACCGATGGTATTCTTGTAAGGTCATTTGACAGTATAAAGTCACACCTAAGTACTTATGCAAGATTCTACAAGACAAGCCATGTAGGACAAAAAAGAAATTACGTGCACTCTCTAAGCTCAGGCTTAAATAAGAAGGGTGTTGAGAAAGGCCAAGAGCTTCATCGTGAATTTCATGAGAAGATGCAGGCACTTTACAGAGATGAAAATTACAAAGGCGAAATACCAATGTTCAGTGTTGGTTTTTGTGATAGTTTCACAAGTATTGAAAGTGAAAAAGGGAGAGAGCTACAATGAAAGTAATCCTACTAGCTTCATTACTTATATCAATTAATTCAAGCTTTGCTTTTGAAGGCTTTAAGCTCACTGGCTTACTAGTAAATGATGAGCAACAAGTTCTTCAATTGGCAGAGGTAGCACAAGTGGTTATGGCCGCTGACGCTAAAGAAATTGAAATGGTTGAGTTCAACAACGGAAACATCTATTACGGTGAAGAAATCACGGGTTGGGCATTACAGAATAACAAAAAACCTACTTTTGTTGTTCCTGCCAACAGTGGCTTTGGCACTATACCACCTTTAAAAGACTACTTTGACCAAAATAGAAATAATGGTTTTAAGAATCCAGTAGATATTGATCTTGGCCAGATCATTATTGACATGAATGGTCGTTTTGGTGGTGATGGTTCTGGTGGTGGCTAGAAACTTACCAAAATTTCTCGATACAAGTGACCTAGTAAAGCTTAGAGAAAAAATAGAGTTCCTTATTAACTCCAATACAAATATATTTTTTATTATTGGGGAGTATGGCTCTGGTAAGTCACTTAATATTAAAAAAGTTTTTATTCAAAACTCTAAACTACCAAAATATGAATTTATAAATCTACAAGACTCTACCTCACTGGATGATGCGTACACCAACACATCGATTAAAGGATTAGACTTTTTATTTTTTATCTTGATACTATTACTCTCTTCCGGTTTCGGTTATCTTGTCTCTACATATGAACCTCTCAACTTCCTAGCTGTTCCAATTTTCTTTTTTCTTCCATTCGCTATTGCTTACTTTACTCGACAGACTATTAGTAAGTTTATTTTCGAGCTATCTCTTGGAAAGCATGCCCCTTACTTTCCATGTATTGAGCAGAGGCGTATCATTATTGATGATCTTGAAAGATCATCATTATCATTTAAAGAGATTTGGATCTTCATTAGACTTTTTAATAAATCTAGAGCAAAAACGATTTTCTTATTAGGATACTCTGACACCAATGAAAGGCAGTTATACATTGAAAATATCTCAAAAATGGGGAAACCATGGATAGAAATATTCTCTACATATGAAGTAAATAGGTCTTACTTTATTAAGTTTGATAATGACCTTTTAAAAATCATTAATGAAGATCACACTAGCTGGCTTAATGAGTTTTCAACAAGAAAAGTTATGTTCATACAAGAAACGGTTGCAAACCATCCTCTACTACTGAGTTACACATACAAAAAGGAAGAATACAATAAAGCTGAATTTGTTCTAGCAGTTCACGAAGTACTAAAGGCGTATTTTAATAAGTTCAACATAATAAATGAGGTCTGGTTTAAAGACCTCATTTATTATGATATAAACGGTATAAAAGTTCTTCACTTTAGACTTTCAAAAAATCATTCAGCAAATTCTGATTGTGACCACCATATTAGAACTCTTAATAGTTTTATCAAAAGCCTAAAGGGAAATATTACTTTTCCCCCTAATGAGAGAGAAATGCTGAAAGTCTTCTCAAATGATACTCTGACCAAAGGAAAGCTAGATAAACTCATCGGCTTTACTAGCTAGTTTAAATTCATATTTTTCTTTATCCACTTTATTCGAAATAGTTTAGAAACTGATTCATTTCTACTATTGCTCCAATCATAGAAGCATATTTTTTTGTAATTTCTTCATCGGGAACAAAGTCGCCGCTTTCAATCTCTAAAGCTTCGGCCATACTAATGCCAACATCACTAGCAACAACGGCTAAAGAAAGTTCAAAAGACTCTCTAAAAAGCTTAAAAAACTGTCCCTGACGAACTCCATAGTATGCCATCTTGATCGTTTCACAGCTTATGCTCCCAAAGTCATCATTTTCGATTTCTCTGTATAGGTCTTTAAGTTCACGCCTTAACTTCGATACCTTTGAAAATTCAAGGTTCAAGACATTTTTCATATCTATTTCATTTGGCTTCATAACTAGACTCAATTTCTTCTTTTGTTAGACTGTCATGGCCACTACGTAATATGTCTTCAACGCGACTAATTTGCTCAGAATAGTTCTGTAAAATCTGTCCAAGGCCGAATAACTCACTTTCCTCAAAAATAGGCTCTGTAGACCTTCCATAAAACAGTGCCCCTAAGCCTTTCAAAGAACTTGAAAGCCCCTCTAAACGCTCTGAAACGTACTTAACCTTGGCGTTAGATGATCTAAAGATTTCATAAATTAGTCTCCGCCGGGGCGTACATGTACGCACTGACTACGTTTATATACGTCCTTAAACTAAGGGTCAACTTAGAGAGATTAATTTATGGCTCGTACACCAATAAATGAGGTTAGAAACACAAAGCAACGCAAATATGCCTCTAACTTCAAGGCCAATGTCGCTCGCATAAGAAAAGAGCAAGGGCTTCGTCAGCTAGACCTTGCAGATAAATGTAATCTAAGCCTTAAGTATATTGCCGACATAGAACAGGGAAAGTCAGGCAACCCGACCTTAGAAACGATTTGTGAAATAGCAAAAGGCCTTGGAGTCAAAGATCCCTTAGACCTTCTAAGTTAAACACTTTTTAAAATAGATAAGTAAGCTTTGCTAATAGCCTCAAGGTTATGATGACGGCCATGTAAGCAATATATGTTCTTAGGTATTTAAAAATTAGAAAGTAGACCATATACAAGCTCCAGTTTAGACTCTTCAATTTCATTTACCTTGTCAGCACACTTCTTTCTAAGAAGATATAATTCACTAGGGCTTCCCAATTGATTATTCTACTCTTCAACAGAAATATTCGTCACTTGTAAGAAGCTTTTTATGTAAGCCTCGGTGATATTTTCCTTTCCTAGTTCATACTGATGAACTCTAGTCGATGATACATTTAACCTTTCACCAAGCTTTCTCAATGAAAGCTCACTTTTCTCTCTTAAGGCCTTGAGAGCTTTTGACTCTGGCGTAGTTATTACAATTTGGTTCCGCTTACTCATAATTAATCCCTCCTTACAGGGCTAAATTAATATGGTAAAACGACAAAAGACTACTGCTGTAAAGCGAATCGTAAAGCTTCGGAAAGGCTTTAGTCATAGGCTTACTGGCGATTTTAAAATCTCAAAAAGGCATTTGTGCTACTAAAATTTAAGTATGTGCTTGAGTAGCACAGACGTAGCACAAAAGTAGCCAATCGGAGAAAGTAAGCGACAGTCTGAGACAGTTTCTAAAAGTAAAAGCTTCGCAAGTTATTGAAACCTTATCTCAATGATATTAATAATTTATAAAAAATGTTTTGGAATCGTTCAATCTTGGGTCAGAAAAATGGAGGAGACTTTGAGATTTGAACCGTCAGCTTTACAGTTTTGCAGAGCTATCAACCTTACACAGGTCAATGTTCAAAACACATAGCTGCTCTTCTCGCGACACTTTAATTTTTTCTCTTGATGATTCAATAAACTGCAAAGCCATTTCTTTTATCTTAAAATAGTCTGACTTACTAAGAGTGCAAAGAGAAGAGTAGTTCAGTGAATCTTCTTGATCAATTTGTGCTAAGTCAATGGCTTGTTGCCTCCACATTCGATGATTATGAAAATTCATGTGATGATTATTTGGAAGATGTATCGTTTTTTGAGTGGTTCTCCATTTCGATTTACTCTTCGTTACGAGAGCTACTTTTTCAAGTTCTATTAAGTACTGAGTAACAATTTTTTCTGGTAAGTTTAGTAAAGAAGAGAGAGATTTTATTGTATCTATACCCCTAATTGTTAGTGCCATATGAATTAAAGCATAGCGATGATCTGAATAGTACTCAGGGAAGTCTATGTTGGCCTCCCTGTTTATATTTAACCTAGATGACAAGTTATTCCTTTTATCTTTAATTTCATTAATCTTTTTTTCATAAAAGATTTTTGCACTTTTAGTACCAGCTCTAGCAAGGGCCACGAGGTGAAAGAAGTAGTCTGTTTCTTCATTGTTTAGCTCTAGAAACTCCGCAATTGCCAGAGATTGATCGAGAGTTATGTGTGGATTTCCATTTAAAACTTGAGAAATATAGGGCCTTTGGCAACCGGCCGCTTTAGCTATTTCAGCCCGACTAAAGCCTTCTGAGGCAAGTTTATGGTTTAAAAATGTTTTATAGTCATTTGACTCAAATAAGTTCATAGTATGATTATATTTTTATTACGTTTTCCGTTATTTATTTATAACAAAGTAATACTCTAGATGGAAACTTTCTTTTAGAATTTGTTCAATACTTTATCATTGGAGGATTGAAGTGAAGTACTTATTTTTAGCAGGGTTATTTTCATTAACATTTAATATATGGGCTACGGGTCTTTTACAGGGGGGGATCTCTAGTGGTGGTGGAGCTTCTATTGTCTGTTATGAAGATGACGGCAAGGTCATAAAGTCTGTAGAAATGCTTGATAGCTATGAAGCTTCGTTACTGTATGGGCTTAATTTAGTAAATCATAGCACTAATCATTTAATGCAATTAGAAAGTGCCATTAGAAAGACTGTAAACTATCCTACATTGTTTAGAGAATTGAATATGATGAAAGATCATATATTAAGCATACGTAACTTTTTACCTCACGGTGTTGTTATTGGTAACGTAAATGATTTAGGAACTGATGAGCCTGTTCTAATGCCTTTTGATTGTAAGCTTATGGGGGTTGGATTCTATTCAATATCAAATAAGCTCTCTATTTCTAGGACTTTATTTGAAAAAATGACTGAGACACAAAAAGCTATCTTTTATATGCATGAAATAACATACGCTTTAAGCCGTAGGTTTAGCGATGCAGACACATCTGCTGAAGCGAGGAGACTGACGGCATATTTGTTTTCAGACGTAGATGAAAATTTGCAACCTTTTATCAATAGCTTTGTTTGGGAGAAAGAGAAGTTTCGTGAGCCAATATTTATAAATTCACTGCCTCAGAGCGAGGTGCTTGTAAAGTTTAACTATAAAGCTTGTGAGGACTTAATATCTGGAGGTACTGATTACTGTGAAGAGGTTAAGTTTGACATTGTATGCCATGATGGACACAAAATTGTTAGTCGAAAAAAACTTACCGTTTCAGGAATAGGCAGCAGTATCCTCTCTGTTGTTAGTGGTTACTGTCCAGCGATTGGTGTTGCTGTAGAACCATTACTTGGTAATACAATTGATTGGTCAGTAGAACTCCTAAATGAAGGATACTCTTTTGCTTCTTGGTCAAAAAATAATGAATTTCAACCAGTTTATCGAATACATTAATAGGGGGGAAAATGAAAAGATTTAAAGTTATTTTTCTTTTAACATTCTTTTTCACCTTTTCAGCTTTTTCATGTGAATGGGGAAAAGAATTAGAAGTTCAATTAGCTATCAATAGTACTATTGGAACGACGATTGACACTATAGGAATTCAAATAGGGAAAATGGATTTCTATGGTGTTGAAACATGTTACTACGAAGCATTATACTCTTGGTCTTCCAATGGAAATAAGTGGCTGGGTAGGACAATTTTTGATGCCGAGACTTTTGAAAGAATTATCCCAGACTTATGGATTAGGGAATCAAACTAAAGAGCTTGGTGGAGAGAGCGATTTAAGCTCTCTCCTTCAAAGATATAGAATGACCTTGGCAGTAAACCTTAGAATAAGAATAAACCCGACATATACTAAGTAAGCTTTAAAATAACTCTTTAGCCTCATAATTATCATAAGCATGATGAACTCTTTCATATTAAAGACTCCCTAAAAGGTTTTTTACGATCACTAGCTTGGTATCATCAAGTTGTTTAATCTTTCTAAAGCAAGAGTCTATAACTTGATCTCTCAGCTCTTCCTTGTTCATGTTGTCTTCAAAGTCTTTATACTGATAGCCATAGGAACTAATAATATGTTCTATACGCTCTTTTGAGAGTTCTATACGTCCATTTTCTATATGACCTATGGCTGCTCTTGCATAGCCGCAGAGATGGCCAGCAGCATACTGTGAAAGCTCTTTTTGCTTTCTCATAGACCTTAATACTGAGCACTCCTTAGAGATATTTTTTTGATAGCTCCTACGGTCACTGTTGTTAAGAACTCTCTTTTTTCTATAAGCAAGAGAGTTTAATCCTTTGCCTCGCTTTACTCTGATGAATTGTTCTTTTGATATTTCTAGGGCCTTAATGATTTTTTCAAGCCTTGCTTCAGATAGAAAGTCTACACCCTTCTCGTATTTTTCCACTGCGCTTACGGATATTTTAAGGCGTGAAGCCAACTCTTTTCTACTTAGCTTCTTAAGTTCTCTAGCTCTTCTTAAGGCTTTACAGTTTGCATTGTTTTGAATTTCTTTAGCAGTCTTACTCATTGATTTCTCCATGTTAACTGGCATTAGTGCCAGCGTACCGCTCCTTTACGAATCCAATAGGTTAACCATGTTTTTACAACCAAAATCTACAACCTAAAAAAGTGCTACAACCACGTTAGCCAAAATTTTAGCCAAAGTTAGCCAACGAAAAAGACTTTAAGAGATGTTGAGAGATTTTTAGAAGAAGCAACAAACACAAGTAGTTGATACTATGTTGTTAATAAAATTATGTGGTTAGCTTTAAGCTTTGGCCTTAAGAAAAAAATTTGAAAATGTTAGTGAGAAATTTGGTGGACCCTAGCGGGATCGAACCGCTGACCTCCTCACTGCCAGCGAGGCGCTCTCCCAGCTGAGCTAAGGGCCCTTATAAAAAAAGAGAATGGTTAAAATAAGAAACTTGAGCCCTTTAGGCAAGTGAAAAGCCAATTGCGCACTGCATATCTTTCCGAATAATCACCAATTTTATTTATCCTCGAAGGCCTAGAGAGATAGTGCCGATGTGGCTTTTGGAACAAATTTGCACAGGAGAAAGCATGTCAGGAAAATGGACCGCCCAAGTACAAGTAAAGTGGAATAAAGAAGCCCCAACTAGCGAAAACTGGGAGTGGCTTAAAGAGTGGAGCGAAGTAAAGGGTGCATGGTCAACTATGGGTGACTGGGATATGACCCTGTGGCTTGATGTTGCAACTCCAGAAGAATTAGAAAAGTTTGTTCACTCAAAACTGCGTGAAAAGAATTGGGTAGAAGATACAAAATCAACATGGACCAAGGAAGTTTGGGCCGCTTAGGACCATTCTCTCGGGAAAATAACGCCGGGAATTTTAGGCGTTCAAGGTAGAACACTCCCCGGCCTTTTTAAAGACCCTTTAATCGCCTTTCATCAAGCCACATTAATAGCGCTGGTAAGAAAAACATATCGATGAGCAGTGCACCTGTTAAGACAAAAGCGCACAGCATGCCAAAGTTTTCATTTGGAACAAAATCACCAAAATAATAAATACCAAAACCACTTGAGAGGATAACCGTTGTTACGACAAGTGCGGAGCCTGTATAAGTAAAGATCGTACCCATGATCTCTTTTTCAGGTAAGCCTTCTTTTTTCAAGCGATAGTAGTTACTGAGAAAGTGAATGGTGTCATCTACCGCAATCCCCAAGCAGACGCTAAACACGAGGGCCGAACCAATATTAAGATCAACATTGGCAATCACCATAATCGCCCCACCTAAAATAAGAGGGAGAACATTTGGTATCAAAGAGATAAGCCCTATTTTTATACTTTTAAAAATGAGAATCATTAAGAAGGCCACTAAGAGCATCGCCATCGTCATCGACTTTGCAAAAGTGAGCACGACATAGTCCATCATCCGTTGAAAGAGATAGAACTTCCCCGTGGCCTTAATATTCAGACCCATATCCCGGCCCATTTCTTCAAGTTCATCAATATGCTTGAGCCAGCCGCGCGTATCGTTGATTGACCAAAGAACAGACATGCGCATCTTATCTTTTTTAAGAGTCATGCGATTATTAAGATCCATGCCTTGTGGGAGGCTCATGGAATAGAGAAAGAGTTGTTCAGCAACCTGTTCCTGAGTATCAGGTAAACGGTATTCACTCTCCTTTCCACCATAGAGATTCTTATTCATATCTTTTACAATATCAATAATATCGACAGTCTTATTTACATAAGGAAGAGCATCAACTTTATTTTTAAAAGCCTCGACCTTTCTTAAGAATACAGGATCTTTAATTCCCTCTTCTTTTCCGCTATCTATAACAAACTCAGGTCCTGTGTTGCCACCAAAGACTTCTTTTACAAAATCATTTGCCTTGCGAATGTCTTGGCGTGCGTTAAAGTATTCATAGGGGTTGGAATTAATGTTGATCTTTGTGGCCAACCCTAGAGAGACCACGGCAAGAAAGGCCATCATCACCAGCAATTTCCCCTTATGACGATCTATTAACTCTACAAGTTGCATGGCCTTGGGGTGGACACCATCTTCACTTTTACCGGTTAAGGACTTGAAATGCTTTGGAACTTTAAAAGGTATCCAAAAGAGCATTGGGCACATGAAAAAGATCGTTGTAAGCCAAGCATAGAAACAACCTATTCCAGCAAGAATCCCCAACTGACGAACTGGAACGAGCTCTGTCATCGTCAAACTAAAGAAACCAATCATGGTAGAGACCGAAGTCAAGAATGTAGGAATCAAGTTCTTATGAAGGGCATAGTAAGCGGCTTCCTTTTGCTCCATTCCCCCACCGCGAAAATTAAAGTAGGTAACGAGGATGTGAACACTATCGGCAATAGAGATAGCAATTAATATGGCCGGTAAAATAGAGAGAATATTATTATAGGTATGACCCATGTAAAAGGCGGTACCAAAGGTCGTTACCAAGGAAATAATTGTAACCCCCAAGGGGAAGAGCATGGCCACGAAGGAGCGAAAGGTAAAAAGTAAGAAGAGAATAATGAGCCCAAAGAGCGATGGTAAAAATATCGCCGCATCTGCATTCGCCACACTTCTGAAAGCATCATTAACCGCAGCTTCTCCAATAACATGAAGCTCAATATCATCACGATCATTATAACGATCAACTAGCTCTTTTGCTTTCCCTACAATGACTTCGTAGTCGGGAGAATCATCAAGAGTTGGAACAAGTCTCGCAAAAATCATTGCCGCCTTTCCATCTTCACTTACCAAATAGTTTGGCATCACCTTGTGGCCCAATGCTATTTTTTTTCGTTCTCTTAAATATTCAACTGTTAGGTTTTCACCTACTTCACGAAAGAAAGGCTCTACAATAATGTCATCGTCAATGGCATAGCTATAGTTATAGTTGGAGAGACTCTCAACCCTAATCACCTCAGGAACTTTCCACATCTCTTCCGTGATTTCTCTAATGGCCGTTGCTGGACCTGGTTTAAAAACTCCATCAGGAGCATGCAAGACCACCACGACACTCTCATCATTTCCAAACTGACGTTCAAATGAATTCAATGTTTTAATAAGAGGATCAGTTTCACGAAACCAAATGCGCACATCATACTTCTCTGCAAAGAAGCGAAGCCCAGGGGCCAATGTGGCGATAAATATAATGGATAATATAAAGGAAGTTTTTGTATTATTTTTTATTAAGTCGCAGATGCGAGTAACAAAACCCGGTTCAATCTTGTAGCTCATTTTTCTTCCTAATAAATGGCAAAAAATTAAAAGAAACGTGAAAGAGTAATGAGACCATGATGAGCACCATCAAGAGATTCTAAACCCCTCGCCACAGCACCCTTTTGTTGGGCATCGTAAATTCTTACACCCACGCTTGCCTTCCAAAGATCACTTAATCTTCTACTATAGGAGAGATTATATAGCCTTTCGTTTTTTCTTTCCACATCATGAATAAGAGAAACAAAAAGTTCTGACCCCATAACGTCATTAAAACTATGACGCACCCCAAGAAGGACATCTCTTTGAAATGCTCCGAGGCGCGCTCTTTCCTCTTTTGTCGTGCCAAGAATTGTCCCTCCCTCAAAGAAAAGGTAGGTATCGCCGCCATCCAAACTAAAAGGCAGGGTGTATTCAAGACCAAAGGCGACTTCACTATGATCTACCGGTTTCCTTAGTCCCTCTGCCGTCAAGACTTCTATGTCGTCTTGAAATATTCGATAAGCGCCTTCAAATTTAATGAGAAGATTTGAAAGGGCATACTGAAGGGTTCCCCCCACCTGAGTTTTTCTAAAATAGTAGGGCGTAGGACTTGTGGTGAAGGCGGCAAGATTATTGGGAATATTTGTTTGAAGAAATGGGTTGTAGGTAAATTCTGTCGTACCCACAATAGGAAAGTTTCGGTCCACATGATGAATCACATGAAAGCTTAAGTCACCATCATCCAATGTGTAACCTAAGCGAATTCCCCCTTGAAGCGCCCACTCCTCGCCTACTTTAGTCCCTTGAATGGCCTCAGGTCTCGCCAAGTCCAGGCCAAAGCCCAAGCGAGAACGGTTACCTGGAAATTGTGGCTTTTCAAAGCGTGGCCAAATAAAGAAGCTCAAAGAGCCCCAATCAAAAAGCCCAGTTAGCTCAACGGTAGGCTCCCCTAGCTTCTCAAAATACTCGAGGTCAGAGTCAAAGTTTCTTGAATTAATGACATCGGCAGGGTGAAAAGCTTCTGTTGCCGTCCAGTTAAAGAGTTTATACCCAGCTAAAGCAAGCCACTTCTGCTCTGAATCAAGATAGTGAGAGAAGTAAACATCCTCAAAGGCCATAAAGTCGCGGTCGCCATCTTTTTGGTCAACTCTAGCGAAGCCTCTAAAAACATGGCGATTTTCATCATCCGTATAAACACTTTCAACTCTGGAAAAAACGAGCATGCCTGTGTCTTCCGAGAGTTGAACATTGTCATTATCAAACTGGCGCCACTGAAAGGAGACTTCACCTTTATTTGCCCATTCTTGTGCAAAAGTAGAGAAACAAATGAGAAATGCGATAAGGGCTAACTTCATATTTATCTTTATTTATCTTTATTTATCTTTATTTATCTTTGTAATGCCGTTTTATTAAAATCACGATCTTTATGCTTAACCCCAAGAGAGCGCTCTTTCCATTCAAAAATCGATTCCTTCTTTGTTTGAACATTTTTCATATGGATTTTATTAGAACGCCATAAGCTTTTAGTGCCGGCCTTAAAGCCTTTGAAGTTTGAAAAGACCGCAACCTTTAAAAGTTCAGACTTTCTATCAAAGTATTCGACCTTTACAGGGTTCATATACTTTTGACTCACGTACATGACCATTTTAGAATAGCCTGACTTAGTCTTAGGAACTCTTTCGAGTTTCCATCCGCCAGAGCCACCGATTTTAATATCGTTTAACAGCTTATAGTTATATTTTTCAATTTCTTGGGAGCCAAGATCTTCATAACTAAACTCACTACCCATAAATGATGATGATTTATTAGAAGATGAGATTCTCTTCACTCTTCGTACAGTTGGAAGATAAAGCCACTGATCATCATCACCACTCTTGTGAGTATGAGTAAGCATTTTCGTTCCCTTAACGTCTTTCGGATTTTGAAAAATAGAAATCGACTTATCTCCATCCTTTGGAACTTCCATGACCATGCCTTTCATAAGACGAGTGGTCTTTGCCCCATAAGCATCAATGAGGACCATCTCCATTAGAGATTCTTCACCTATAAAGCCATTGTTTGCGGCCTGCATTTTCTTTGCGATCTCAAGGCCTTTTTCTTCTGGAGTTGCCCCAAAAGACAAACCAACCCAGACAAGGCAAAAACATAGAAATAATCCTCTCATAAATCCTTCCTTATTATTTCTTAGGACAAATATCATAAACGGCGCGAAGTGCTTGTTAACATAGGTCCATACTTTATAGCGAGAAAAGCGATGAAGCAATTTTACTCATCGCCCCAAAAGGTCTTTGTCTTAAAAGAATAGGTTTTATAACGCCCATCCCCATTCTTTTGTAATTAGGTGCTTATAAGCTGTGAAAAAAGAGAGGACCCATATGAGTGTTTTTATTAACCGCACAATTAACATGAAAAAAATAAAAATGATCGGCTTTGACATGGACTACACCATTGTCCGCTACGATAGCGAAGCCTTTGAGCGCCTTACTCATAAGGAAACCCTCAAGAAATTGATCGAAGTAAAGAATTATCCCAAAAAAATAAGTGAACTCACCTTTGATTTTGAACGTTCTATTCAGGGTCTTATTATAGATCGTAAAAGAGGCCATCTTTTAAAGGCCAGTCGTTTTGGAAAGGTGAAAGAAGCCTATCATGGTCTTGAGCCGTTGGGCTTTAAAGAGATGCAAAGGATTTATGCTAACCGTGTGATTGACCTAAGTCTCGAGCAGTTTCAATCCCTTGATACAAGTTTTTCCATATCAAATGGTGTTATCTATTCCCAGTTAGTTCAACTTAAGAAGGAAGGTCTTGACCTCCCTGACTTTACCATTTTGGCCGAAGACATAAAGTTTGCATTAGATATATGTCATGCTGACGGTACGTTAAAAGATCAAGTCGCCAATGATCTTGAAACCTACATAGTCAAAGACCCAGAGATGGCCAAGCTTCTAGAGCGTTACAAGCACTATGGAAAAAAGATGGTGGTGATCACCAACTCTGACTATCAATATACTCGCCTTCTTCTCGATTACACTCTCAATCCTTTTCTTAAAAATCATAAAGACTGGAGTGAGCTCTTTGATATCACAATAACCCTAGCGCGAAAGCCTAGTTTTTTTACAAGTCCCACAGCATTTTTAAAAATTGATCCTGAATCAGGCCTTATGAGCAATCACTTTGGTCCCATTGAAAATGGAATTTATCAGGGTGGTTTTGCTGGTAAACTGCAAAGTGATCTTAATTTAGATGGTGAGGAAATTCTCTATCTTGGTGATCATATCTATGGTGATGTCGTATCTATCAAAAAGACTTTTAACTGGAGAACGGCCCTCGTGCTAGAACCCTTAAAAGAAGAGATTGAATCCATTCAAAAGTCCGCAAAGATTCAAAAGGCCATTGATGGGTATATGGCCAAGAAAGAAGAGCTTGAGTTTCAGCTTAATCAGATTGAAGTGGCCCGTTTTGAAAAAGGTGAGAAAGCAGAAAAAGATGAAGTTAATAAGATCTATTCAAAAATAGAAAGTCTCAATAACCAAATTTCAGATGAGATTACCGATTACCGTACTCACTTTAACCCTTACTGGGGAGAGCTCATGCGTGCGGGTCAGGAAGAATCTCGAATGGCCGATCAGGTTGAAAAGTATGCCTGTCTCTACATGACAAAAGTACCAGACCTTCTGCGCTACAGTCCTCGTACTTACTTCAGACCAACAAAGAGAATCTTACCCCATGAGGTGGAGCACCTTTAAAATAAACTGAGCATAAATATGTGGTGCCTGCTCTCCATAACCTCCGGCCATTAACCAAAGCTGGGGCATCTCTCTTTCTTGGCACCATTTGTAGACCATCATATCTCTGGACAACATCTGCTCTTTAGTAAGTTTGAGTTCCTCAGTAGATTTTAATTCATCATGCTCATGCGGATCAGCTCCAGCAACGACAATGACAAAATCAAAACTCTTATGCTCTAGAGACTTTAAGCCCTTACCTAATTGCTCTAAGTAAATGGACTCTTCACCCTTTTCGATTGGAAGATCAACATCAGAATTAACCCTTGGTAACTCACTATCAAACGGCCAGCCTTGTGCCATATGTATACTAAGAGTGCTTATGGATTCATCATTGTCAGTAACTTCAGCGGTTCCATCTCCATGATGGGCATCTGTATCAATAACCAAGGCCGTTTTTATCCGACCAGTTGATTGAGCCCTTTTGAGAGCAATGACAATATCATTAAGCGGGCAAAATCCTGAACCAAAGGACTTGCGGGCATGGTGCATGCCTCCTCCAAGATAAAAGCAAAAACTCTCCTCAAGCGCCATTTCTATTGCCGTATAAGTGGCACTCACCTGGCGTAAAATACTCTCTCTCAATTCTTCAAGTGGAGCAACTGCTGAACTAGCAACAAACTGACAATCATATGCCCTTAGAGTTTCTTCAAGAAACCCTTCTGGGCTCCACCATCTTTTAAGAAAGCCATCTTCATGGACACGGGCAATATCTTCCCTACAGATAGGTATTAAATTTTCTAAATCAAATGGAGCAAGGTTAGGAAAATGCTTCTTTAAAAGGCCAAAGACCTGATCAGAACGATCATCCCTTAAAGGTAAATTAATACCGTAATGAGCTAGTTCTGTTGCTAATCGTGGATGATAAAGAATCATTCAGCCTCCCCATGTCTTTTAGTATAATAAAGGCATCATGTCGAAAATCTTTTTGGTACTGTCATTCATATTCTCATTTGCAACTGGTGCTCAAACTGCACGAGGGGAAATTCAACGTTTTACCCTTCTCCATGACCGGGTTATGATCGATCGCAGTCTTAGGGAGCGACCTTATAGTCAATTCCTCGAAGTTGACCTGGTGATCTCTTCAGGCATAAATACTTTAATCAATGACCTTTCAAATACCTCAGACTCTAGCTCTAATTCAGTTCAAAAACAGCTTGAAACCTTTCAACTTCTTAGCAAGAACGTTAACACCGAAAAGTATATTGACCTGCTCGTCGGTGCAGGTATTCCCCTCCCCGACATTAAAGTTAAGAAACATAAGTTTTATAGCTCACTTTTTTATCAGCTAAATGCGGGTGTCATGCTATCGATTAATAACCGCCAAGATGCCACAAGCCCCGTGGCCCAAACTTACGTACGAAAAGAAATCAAAAAAGGACTCGCCACGATCTATAGGCCAAAGAAGGATATCTTTTACGAAGCGGCCCTATATCAAATGACGAGAGCAGATACAGCGGTTAGCTTAACTGCCGCCGAACTCTCTTCTAGTGGGGAGTTTTTTAATTTAGATGATTTAAAAAGAGATCATAACTTCTTTGCCATGGATTTAATTTACAATAAACGTTCCTCAAGAGGAGTATTAGAGCTTGGTGTACGAGAACTTAATCTAAAGACCAGCTCGGATATTAAAAGCCTCTATGGAAGTACACCACTGCTTCATTCTCAATACACTTGGTTTACAGAAGGCAGCCACATTCTTATGCAACCCTTTCTAGGTGTTCACTATCGAAAATGGTATGGCGTTCGGCGTGGCCTATATGGTGGAGCACATTTTAATTTCAAAAAACATGAGGTGCCTTTTTCCCTCAGTCTAAAAATCTCAAATCAGTTTTTAACAGTCATGCCTCAGTTTAAAACAAGCTGGTTTCACTTCTCGTACACATTTAAAAACCCCTACCGCAATCCTCAAGATGAAGTATGGGTGAGCACCATCCATAATTTACAAATTCACTTTCCCTTTCCCTAATTTCGGTAACTTAGTATTTGAAAATATTTAAGGGCCCTTTACAGATCGCGTCATTCTCGCTAGCACAAGCTAGAACTATAGGGAACTTAGATGAAAAGAACACTTTGGCTTAGAAGCGAGACTAAAAAATTTGAAGAACGCGTGGCCCTTACACCGGTCCAAGCAAGAGACCTTCTTGATAAAGGTCATAGAGTCGTCGTTGAAAGAAGTGTTTTAAGAGTTTTTAAAGATGAAGAATACCTTGAAGCTGGCTGTGAGATGAAGGCCTCTCAGAGCTGGATTACTGAGGCACCTCCAGAGGCCACAATCTTTGGCCTAAAAGAACTTAATACTGACGACTTTTCACTGCCCCACCGCCATATCCACTTCGCCCATGCCTACAAGGCCCAAGATGGAGCCGACCAATTCTTAGGCCGTTTCGCAGAAGGTGAAGGCAAGTTATTCGATCTCGAGTACCTCACCCACTCAAATGGAAAAAGAGTCGCGGCCTTTGGTGTTTGGGCAGGATTTACAGGTGCCGCTCTCGGCCTCGATTTATGGATCAATCAATTGCTTAAGCTCGACCTAAATAAAAGAGGACCACTAAGCTCTTATCCTTCTTCTGATGCCCTTGTGCAGACGATAAAATGTCACCTTGCCGATCTCGATGGAGTTAAGCCAAAGGTTCTTATTATTGGTGCTAAAGGCAGATGTGGACAGGGCGCTCAGAAATTTTTTAAGGCCTTACATATTGAGCCCACTTGTTGGAGCAGTCGAGACACTTTAGGAAAATCTAATATTTCTGAAATTCTTGATTATGACCTTTTAATTAACTGCGCTCTCATGACCAAGAAGGCCACTCCTTGGCTCTCTCTTGATATGCTTGATGGACGCCAGAGACTTACCACTCTTTCAGATATCAGCTGCGACCCTACTGGTCCTTGTAACCCGCTTCCTCTCTATCCCCACGCAACAACGATGGAAAAGCCGGCATACTATATAAAAAATAAAAACTTTGCAGTAACAGCAATTGATCACCTGCCTTCTCTTTTACCAAGAGAGTCCAGCGAAGACTTTGCTAACCAGCTCTATCCTCACCTACTCAATTATATGGAAGGCAATATAGTTCATGGACCATGGGAAAGGGCCTTAAATCTATTTTACAAGAATCTCTTTAATTATCATCCTGGATCTGGCCTTGATACTGTGCCAACAGTTTTTCAATAAAAGGAAGATGCAAAAGGTTTTGATGTTTTAGATAGCCTAGTCTTAAAATCTCGCATTTTTTTAGTAGAACCTTTCTTAGTTCCGATTCTTCATCTGCAGAGAGACCACCCGTTTGGAAAACTTCATGCATCGCCAAGACTCGCCAATAGTCCATGGCCTTGTAGCGACTTGATAGTTGATCCTCATGACCACCATATTTAATAACGATAGGCTCTTCCACAAAGCCAACTTTATATTTGGCCGTAATACGCAACCACAATTCATAATCTTCACAAACTGGATAATCTTCTCGAAAGCCATTCATCTCTTCATAAAGATCTCTCTTCATAAGAGTTGCCGAAGGCGATATCAAGCAAAGATGGAGACACTTATTAAATATGGCCCCTCCACTTTTTTTATAATTTTTTGGCAGGTTTACTCTTTTTCCGTTACGAACCCAAACTTCTTCACCGTGAATGAGTGGTAGTTGCGGGTGGTTTTTCGCTAACTCCAACTGGAGTTCTAAACGATTAGGCAGCCATTCATCATCACTATCGAGAAGGGCAATCCAAGGGCCAGAACTGTGCTGAAAGCCTGTGTTACGGGCCTTACTCACGCCACCATTTTTGTCATGAGAGATTACTTTTAGACGTGGATCATCAATGCGTGCAAGAATAGCGACTGTCTCATCAGTAGAGTTATCATCTATCACTAAACACTCGAGATCCTGAACAGTCTGATTGAGAACCGAATTCACGGCCCTTTCAATAACTGAAGCGCGATTAAATGTGGGGATAAGAACACTTACAATCGACATTGTTTTTGGATCTCTTGCCTTTGTTCTTCAGTTAAAAGAATTCTTTTTCCATTGAGGACTTTCTCAAGATCTTTAATACTCTTCGCTCCCACTAGAGCAATGTGTGACCAAGACGGCGCAAGAGCATAAGATATAGCGAGTTCACTAAGGTCCAATTCAAGTTTATCTGCAAGCTCTTGAAAAAATGAAAGCTTTTCACACTTGGCGATAACATCTTTTTGTACCCACCAAGGAGCACTCTTGCGACAGTCTTCATCATCGTAATCTTTTGCTTGCTCTCGCTTCTTTGTCACTCGCCCAGTAAGAATACCTTTATCAAAAGCTCCCCAACCCATAAAAGAAATATCTTTCTCTTTCATATAATCGATAACGTCTTGAGGTGGTTCTTCGTAAATATTATGTTGAGACTGAACGACTCTCACAGGGACAACCTCTTCAGAGCCTTTGAGGTCATCAATATTGATGTTACAAAGTCCGATCTCTCGAATCTTTCCTTCCTCACGTGCCTTGGATAACACTTCTAGTGGATAACGAATATCTACCGATGGATCAGGCCAATGAATCATATAAAGGTCAATATAATCTGTATTGAGCCTTTTAAGAGATTCCTCTAACATCTTTAGAGTAACCTTAGGATCATTCGTCATGTCGACTCTCTTAGAGCTTTGCCAATAGACCCCAGACTTACTAATGACCTTAACGTCTTCCCTTTTATTCTTTATAAATTTAGAAAACTCCTCTTCACTCTTACCAAAACCGTAGATTGGTGCTGTATCAAAGATTGTTAGACCCATCTCGTAGGCCCGCTCTAAAAGACCTTGAGGGTCGCTCACACTACCAAATCCGTAACCTCCGCCTTCACCACTTACAGCAGCTCCACCAAAGGCAAAAGGTTGTTTACTCCATTCATTTAGCAGATGTGTCATATTCTCTACCCCCTATAGGTTTAAGGTGCCCTTATTGACGGACTCTTAGGGCGTTACTATAAGATCATTTACGCGCTCAATCAAGAACCGTAAGTTTTGGGAGAACTTTTGCTCACCAGTCCAGAGAGAAAACACATTATCCTCGCCTTCGCTCATCGCGGAGAGGCGAAATGCTTTCTTAATGAGTTGGACTTTAAACCCATCAATGCTCTCAGTGACTCTTACCTATTAGACAGTGAAAATGAAAGATTAAGTCTGGTCATTACCGGTGAAGGCAAAGAGAATGCCATGATCCATCTCTCCTACACGCTCGCGATCCTGAAAGAGAGATTTCCTAAAGATCATTTTCTTGTTCATAATCTAGGCGTTTGCGGCCATCTTCAAGACTCACCTATAAAGTTTGAATTAGGGGAGATTGTAAACGTAAGAACGGTCTACGCTCAAAAAAATAATAATGAGATGGAATTTAAAAGCTTCTCGACAGTTCCTAACGGTAATAATAACAATAAAAAAGACTCTAAAAATCAGTCTGACCTCATTTCAACCTCAGAGCGAATTCTCTCTCCGGACTCATCCCACCACTTAAGTAACTTTGCTCCATTAGTAGACCGTGAGGCCTGGGCCATGGCCTATGCCTGTCATAAACAAGACACTCCTTTCATGTGCACAAAAATCATCAGTGATTTTGCAGATGGAGAAGTCTGCGTTCGAGTTAAAGAAAAAAGTGAAGAGTGGAGCGATGAACTATTGAGATTTTTTCTTAATCAAGAAAAACAAATATCTTCTGCTCTTCCAACGAACAAAGAAATTCTAACGGACTTGCACATAACGATTTCGCAGGAGCGAAGTCTCAACAATCTCATGAGGGCGCTTGAAATAAAGGGTCATTCATTAGAGCAAATTCTAGAAAAATGTAATTACTCCCAGCTTCTTGCTGAGGAGATTAGACCAAAAGAAAAAACTAAAGAACTTCTGAAAAGAATGGCCGATCTTCTCAATCCCTTAGAAAAGGAATTAAGGGATCAGTTAGAAGAAGCAACAGGATGCCTTCAAAAGGTCGGGTTTAAGGTGCGCTTTGATCAAGGCCATGAAAATGATGTCGTTCACCTCACCACCTCTTTAGAAAATCATGAAAATATCAATAACCTTATCGCGGGCCTTGAAAGCTTTGATTATTTAAAATTTAAAGAAATCCTGCGAGGACGAGATGTTTAGTCGCATCTTTGTAGAAAAGTCAGTAGGTCACCTTCCTCAAATTTCTGTCATCAAAGAACGTTTTTCAAACACACCAGTAACTGAAATTGACGCCATAGAAGATATTTTTGGACGAGTTAAAAAACCTTATCTTCAAAAAAGGTCAAACCTTCAATTATTTCTTGGAAAGAAGAAAGGCACTCTCGTTAAGGAAGCACCTGATGCCTATGGTCTCGCAGGTGAACCCCACTACTATTTTATCCACGCCTATAACTGTATTTATGAATGCGAATATTGCTATCTTCAAGGCTATTTTCAATCACCTGACATCGTACTCTTTCTCAATCATGATGAAATCGCCATTGAAATTGAATCTGTCATAAAACGCCATCCGGACCAGACGGTTTGGTTTCATGCAGGTGAATTTAGTGACTCTTTGGCCTTAAGTCATCTCACGGGAGAATTGCCCTTTTACTTTGAACTATTTAAAAGAAATCCTCAGGCAAAACTAGAGTTAAGAACAAAGTCCGCGAATATTAAAGAGTTAAAAAAACTTTCGGCACTTGAAAATGTCATCACAAGCTTCTCTCTTTCCCCACAAAATAGAATCAAAGCTACTGATCTGAAGACTCCCTCTCTAAAGCACCGTCTGAGCGCCATGAGAGAACTTCAAAATTTGGGTCATCCTGTGGCAATTCACCTCGACCCCATAATTCATGAGGATAACTTCTTAGAAACTTACAAAGGTCTCTTTGATGAATTGAATGAGTATCTTGATCTTACAAGTTTAGCTTATGTTTCCATGGGAGTTGTGCGTTTTACGAGCAAGGTCTTTCATCAGGTTAAAAAGAACTACCCACATTCGGAGCTCTTGGCCGCTGAGTTTCACTCAAGTTTTGATGGTAAGGTTCGCTACCCACGTCCTTTCCGCCTCTGGCTGCTAGGAAAGATCAAACAACTCGCGCTACAGTCTGGACTTAGAGAAGAACAAATTTATCTTTGTATGGAATAGAATATGAAATAGGTCATGGAAAAGAACTAATCATCATAGGTATATTTTTTATTAAGATTTTCAATAAACTCAGAGATATATTCTTTCAAAATTTCTTTTTCAACTTCATTATATTGTAAGACTTCTTGAATTTCTGCTACTGTTTTCGCCCTTTTCAATTCACTTCGATAGCGCTTAATAATATCTGCAGTTCGATAGGAGAGCTCCTCTAAGTCATAAACCTCAAGTGGGGAAAGCAAACTCCCAACATTCATATTACTAAGAACCGCTATGGCCAACATCTGGGCGTTAAATGTTCCAAAGCTTAGATATTGTCGAGACCATAGAGAGAGAGTGTGAATCGATTTATTTGGAGACACCCCTCTTCTTTTTAATTCTTCCATTAAAGTCAAAGTTATTACACCTAGACGCTCATTAGCAGAGCAACCAGTAAGTATGCCTTCATAGACATCAAGAAGCTTCTTATAACCTGAAAGACTCAAGTCATTTCCAGGGGCTAAGAAACTAGAGTTCACCTTACCTAATTCGGCATGGTTATTGTGTATGATATAAGCATAGTCATTAAGAAGCATCGTTGTTACTTCAACGGCTTTTAAGGGCTTAATGTAATACTCGCTACTTCCATCTATTAAATCATTATAATCATCTAGTTTTCTCTCAAAGGACGCACACTCTCTCTCAAATTTGTTCTGTGCAATCAACAACAAACTTTCAATATCTTCTCCCCTTTCAGGAGTTCCAGTCTTCTTTTCCTTTTGCTTATCTAAGACTCTTTTCCTTACCACGCTTTGATCGCGAATAAGTGTTTTCAAAGGCCGGTACACAGGAGAGGTAGTCCTATAGCTAATATCTTTATTAAAAAAATAAAGATAAGCGCTAATAACCAGCAATATGGCCGAAAATAATACTAAGACTTTCCAGATCCTCACCCTTGTTATTATAAACTCAGCCATTCTAGAAACCAGAGAAACTTTCTTATCCCCACTCAAATCCGTGCAAGTCATTTCCCCTCTTATTTATTATAAGGAGAACATGAAAAAAGAAGGCTCACACACAAGCGGTTTTGCTCATTACCAAATTGATCTTCCCCTAAAATGGACAAAGCTCGTCCAAGATGGGGATTATGATCAACTATATAACGACGCCATGGCCGCTATGAATGAAGGTCAATTTCTCTCAAACTTTCTAAAACCCCATTTTCTCGAGCTAACAGGCCGTTCGGGTTACTCTCATGAGTTAATGCTTGCCCTTAGAGAAGGGCCTCAATCTCAGGATGATGAAGGTATATGGCATGATGATGCCTCAAGGGACCTAGCATTTAGCTTAAGCCTTAATCACCGGCCAGAAAGTATAAAAGGGGGGGATCTCCACCTAAGAAACAAGGATAGTCGTGAGAAAGTGACGACTCTAGATACTCAACTTTGGGGAACCATCATTATCTTCGCAACAGGAAGGTATGGCTGGGAGCACAAAATTAGCCGTGTAACCCTTGGTAATCGCTTAGTTTTGGTAGGTTGGCTCACCAGTAAGCCTGACCTCTGAGCCGACTTTTTGAAAAAAATGGACTTTTTTCAGCAATTCCTCAATACCTACTTGCGCTTTAATCCCGTGCGTTTTATATTACGCCTTCATAACTTGTGGAATTTTAGAGAAATAATAAGGATGATGTTATGTCCCGTACATGCGATTTAACCGGCAAAAGAAGACTCGTAGGAAACAAAGTTTCCCACGCTAAAAATAGAACAAAAACGACTCAAAAGCCTAATCTTCAAATGAAGAAGGTTTTTGATCCTGAAACTGGTCAAACTATTAGACTTAGACTTTCAACCAAAGCAATCAGAACACTTGATAAAGTTGGTTCACTATCTAAGTTTTTGAGAAAGTATCGTCACCTTTTCGAAGCCTAGAGGCCATTAAATTCATTTAAATATAAGGCCACTTTCACAAGTGGCTTTTTTTCGTCCAAATCCTTATCAATCCCCTCATGATGCCTGTTTAAAAACCGATAAGTTATTGAGATGAAAAAAATTTTCGATAAAATAGCAGATCATTTTATACCCAAATCAATTGGCTTATCAGCTGTTGATATGATCAAGGCACGGGTTCTCATTAACTCTTGTTTCTTGGCCTCTACACTAATGATTCTTAGTGGTCTTAATCGCTACTTTTTAACAGACACTTTTCCAAAGTCGGTGATTGCCGTAACTTTTGTTCTCGTCTTTGTTCCCTACTTTATTAAGAAGTTAGGAAACTTCCAATTAGTGGCCTATCTCCTACCAACTATATGTCTCTTGGTCTTGCCTATTGTTGCGTATATGAGAGGTGGATTAAATACAACACCAGCACTTTGGTTTGCAGCGATTCCTATTATAAGTCTTTATTTTGTTGGCCCTAAAAAAGGTCTTATCTACTCCCTCTTAGGTCTAGTGATCTTAATTGCTTTTCTTCACTTACACACTAGGCAATTCCCCTTCCCTCTATCAGACCTAAGTGAGCAGGGAAGAAATTTACAACATGGCATTGGTCTTATTTGTCTTTTTGTCTTTGTCACCTACTTAACCTGGCATTATGAGAAATCAACCTTAGAGAATCAAACTCGTCTTAAAAGAAGTGAACAAAAGGCCCTACAGGCGAACAAAACAAAAGATATCTTTTGGGCAAATATCTCTCATGAGATTAGAACACCTTTGAATGGAATTTTAGGTATGACAAACCTACTGCTCGATTCTCGCCTTAATAAAGATCAAAGTGAACTCTTACAAATCATAAAAGACTCTGCTGAGAACCTTAACATTATCCTATCTGATGTTATTGATTATTCAAAAATTGAAACTAATGAATTAGAAATTCAAAAGAAACCTTTTTCTTTAATAAAGACCTTAGATCAAATAGTTCAACTCTTTGAGCATATGGCAAATGAGAAGGGCATTGACCTCTCCTATAGTGTCGATTCTAATGTTCCATATGGTATCCTCACCGATGAAAATAGACTCAGACAAATTATTATTAACCTCGTGGCAAATGCAATTAAGTTCACTGATCATGGACTAGTCAAGATACTTGTCGAGCGTGGTAGTCGAAAGGATGTCATAAAGTTTTCGATTGAAGATACTGGAATTGGGATACCCCAAAGTAAAAGAGAGAAGCTTTTCAAACCCTTTACCCAAATTGATGATAGTAACTCCAGAAAATATGGAGGTACAGGTCTTGGTCTGGTCATTTGTAAAAGACTAGTCGAGATACTTGGTGGTAAAATAAACGTAGAAAGTCAGATAGGACAAGGTTCAACCTTTTCTTTTACAATCAAGGTAATGTCTGTCCAAGTGAAAAGCAGAGACACTGATAACCTTAACGACAATTCGAGATTACACCTCACAAAAACTATTGCTCTTAAGATAATGGTAGCTGAAGACAATCCTGTTAACAGACGCCTTCTTGTTAGCCTTTTAAATAAAAATGGTCACGACCCTGATATGGCCGTAAATGGTGTTGAAGCGGTAAATTTGGCCCGAGAAAATAAATATGATCTTATCCTTATGGATCTTCAAATGCCTGAGAAAGACGGGATTACCGCCACAAAAGAAATTCTAGCGATGCATGAAAATTCTCGTCCAAAAATTGTTGCTGTAACAGCAAATGTATTACAAGAGGACAGAGATAGATGTTTTGAAGCCGGCATGGATGATTTTATGGCCAAGCCAATTAATAATAATATCCTTCTCTCAATACTTGAGAGGTATTCAAAACAAGTTCTCCAATATAAAGATGCCTTCATGGACTACGACGAGGATAAAGATGATCATATAAGCACTGACAATAAAGTTTTAAAAATGGATTCGAGTGAAAAGTACTCTACATTTGATGGTATTGAACTTTTGGACAACTTCTCTGACGATATCTTTGTGATCGAAACTATTGTTGAACAATTTGCTAAAAAATATAACGAAGATTTATCTATTCTTAGTAACGCCATTGATGAGAATGATTTCAGTGCTATTGAACTACATGCCCACTCCCTTAAAGGTAGCTTTGCCTCTCTTTTTTGTAAGAAGGGACTCACTCTTTCAATTCAACTTGAAAGGATGGGTAAAATAGCTGATACAGCAGAAGCAGAAGATGTTCTAAATGAAATGAAAGTTCTTTGTGGTGAGCTTGTGGAAGAGTTAGAAACCTTTCTAAGTTTACGTCAAGCTGCTGCTTAAAAATAGGCCTCCCCTATTATTTCAAAGGAAGGCCATTATCTTCTCTTAAGACTTATTGATATTGAATTATCTCAATCACAAAACCCCATTTGGTTACTGAACGATCAGAACGAAAGGTAGCAATCAAAGTGTCGCCTTCAACATAATCTGTGATGTAGTTACTTCCAGCTCCTGAAATTTTCTCTACAAGGGTACGACTACCAGTAGCAACTTGGATAAAGTCATACCGATCTTCAAGTTCATGCTTTTTAATCACAAGACGCACATATTTTGCACCAGGAACAGTAAATGGCATTTCCTCATTAAGATTTATACCATAAGGATGTTGAGTTTCCCATGGAGTAGAGAGCCTCTTTGTTTTCCATTTACCTGGATTTGGCTCCTTACGAGCGGGCCTAGTGTCTGTCAAAAGGTTATAGGCATCTAAACGCCCTCCTTTAATGATTTTTCTTCTGTAGGAATTTACTGGAACTGAAGTTGCCATTAGGCGCTCTTTCACTTCAGTTACACTTAAATTACCAACATGGGCAACAAGGAGACCAAGGGCTCCAGAAACATGAGGAGTCGCCATAGAGGTTCCAGAGAAAACACTATAACCACCCTTTTTTACGGTAGAGAAAATATTATGCCCTGGAGCTGCGATATGAACGGTTCTCTTTCCATAACAAGAAAAACTCGCCAAATCGTCCTGAGCGGTGTGAGCAGCAACCGAGATTACATTATCTACTTCATAGTTAGATGGATAATGGGGGCTCGTATCATTATTTGTGCCTGAGTTACCAGCTGCTGCCGTAAAAATAATACCAGCATCGCTCGCTCTTTGAATTGCATCTTCAAGCGCTTGAGAGCGACCACCGCCTCCCCAAGAGTTACTCATAATATCTACGCCCAACTTTGTAGCATAATCAATGGCCTTAATAGCATTGGCCGAGGCACCTGAGCCGCTATCAGTTAAAAACTTTAGACCTACGATAGAAACATCGGCCATCACACCAGCAACACCAATTCCATTATTATGAACGGCACCGATTGTTCCAGCACAATGTGTTCCATGGCTATTACCATCCATTGGGTCCCCATCATCATTTGCGAAATCGTATCCGTGAATATCGTCAATGTATCCATTTCCATCATCATCAACACCTGGCCGACCATTTTTTTCTGCTTCATTCGTCCAAATGTTATCAACGAGATCGGGGTGATTATAATCAATCCCCGTATCAATTACCGCAATCTTAACCTGCTTTGAACCGGTTGTTAGATTCCATGCCTGTCCAGCCGCAATATCTGCACCTGACCTTCCAGGAGAACGCCCACCCGGTTCGTTTGAACCTGTATTTATAAGTCCCCATAACTTTGTAAATTGAGGATCACTTGGAGTGTAATTATTTAATTCATAACTTTGGGAAGACACCAATTGAGAGAAGTCCAACGCTGCTTGAGGCTGGACAATAGAATAAATAAAGTTTGGCTCTGCGTATTCAATATTCTCATCTTGAGAAAGACTTTTTACCATTTGATCTGAGTTTTTATTTCTATGATCAAATTTTGCAAGATACAAATTTCCGTAGCTCAGCTTTATTCTTTCATAAGACTGAACCCCAAGACTTTTTAATCTAAGGTGAGAAGATTTTTGAGAATCATCTTTGAACTTAACAATCAGTTCTCCTGGAACACTGGGATGAACACCGGCGACTGCCGTCAAAGGCAAGCCCATCATGCCAGCAGCGAAAACGCTTAATATTTTGGTCATTCAACCCTCCTTGGTTGACCACAAGGCCCTTGCAGGACCCTGGATCCGTACTTTAACGGACTAAATAGTTCGGGAAATTTCAATTTACCACTCTCTAAGGGTAGGTATTTGCTGCGCCGCTCACCTATACGGGTAATTCCTGCCCGGAGGTATAGAATACCTATTAATGCTTCATTTAACGCAGTTTGGTATATTTAGAATGATGTGTTTTGTGCCAGGAGGGCCAATTGATTCACGGAAACTCAAACGATCCCATTTTAGTTAAAAGAATAGGCCTTAAAATTTGGCGCCTGAGAGATGAAGTGGAAGCTGTCGTTAATAAGGTTTTAAAGCAAAACCCTGGCAAAGAAAAACTAGATCCATTGGAACTTCAAACAATAAAAGACGAATATTCTTACCGTGGTCCAATTGACCAAAGGCCTAACCTTCAGATTGTTCAAGGTGGAGCCGAAGCGCCTAGCGAAGGTGGTGAGGAAGAAGATCTCGAAGCGGCGATGGCAGCTGCTATGGGTGGTGGCGATGAGGGTGCTGAAGAAGAAAGTGCTGAAGCCTCTGCTGAAAATGAAGAAGAGGGCGAAGAAGATCTTGAAGCGGCAATGGCCGCTGCCATGGGCGGTGGAGATGCGGATGCTCCAGAGAAAGCAGATGGACCTCAAGCTGTTCAAAATCCAACGGGTCCTCTAAAAGTCATTCAAAGAACTAGTGATAATATAGACGATAGTAAAATCACAAGAGGAGTCACAATCCTTAGTGAAGTATCAATGGATAGTCTTTACTTTTTTGGTGGGGAAAAGTTCTTAGAGGGTCAGTCGATCGTCATAGAGTTTCAAGTACCAAAAAGATTTGTTGTTAATGCAGATGTTGTTTACTGCAGACCTTTTAATATTCGTAGTCGTATAATTTCAGAGAAAAAAGTAAGCCAAAGAATCGTCGCACGCTTCTCATTTCTTAAAGATGGTGAAAGAACCTTACTGCGCCAGTTTATTAAATCTATTGAGCCAGATATACAGGAAGTGGTAAAAGCAGCTGCTCCTGCAGAATCTAATGAAGAGGGTGGAGACTTTGATGGTCTAGAGGGTCTTGATTTCTAAGGGCCTTCGCCTGACTCTGCTGCAATCGCAAATTTTAAAGCACCTGCGGCCTTGGCAATGTCCATAATCTGAACAGCATTACCAAGTTTTGATTGACGATCACCTTCAAGAATAACGAGGCCAGTTTTTTCAGTCACCATGGCCTCTTTAATAACCTCACCTAGATTTTCTAATGTCGTTTTATTTCCTTGAACTGAAAGGTTTCCTTCATTATCTAAAGAGATGATCACTGCACTTCCCTCTTTGCTCTCTGTATTGCCTGTGATTTGAGGTAATTCAACGTCAAGACCACTTTCGAGTGAAACAGAAGAAGTAACCATAAAAAGAATAAGTAGTACTAGCATAATATCAATGAGCGGAGTCATATTGATCTCTGCCATGATTTTATCGTCTTCATCGTCCAGGTTGATGGCCACTAAACAATCTCCTTGAGATCCTCAAGCTTGTTCTTGAATTCAACATTGATAGTGCTAAGTCGCGTTTGAAAGTAGTTATAAAAAACAACAGCAATAACCGCCACAATAATACCTGCGGCCGTTGCTATGAGAGCTTCACCAAGACCCGCGGCCACCACGGCAAAACCAGCTTTACCTGAAGCGGCGATACTTTCAAAGGATTTTATAATCCCAATTACCGTTCCAAAAAGTCCAATAAAGGGGGCCGAGCTACCAATAGTCCCCAGTAACCATAAGTACTTTTTTAAACCTAACTGAGTCTCTTTAAGTCTTCTTGTCATACGCCCTTCCCACTCATCAAGGGTGAGATCAGGAGCATCAAAGACAACTAAATAAGGAGCGCTAATTATTGGATGAACATTATGGCAAAGACCTCTGGCCTCATTCATTTTCTTTTCGGATATAAGGAGCTGTGCCTTCTCCAAAAGAAGATTTGTTTGAATATTAAATTGATGAAGGAAATAAATTCTCTCAAAAAATACAATCCAAATGATTAGGGAACAAATGAGAAGAGGAAGCATAATAAAGCCACCTTCTCTCAATATCTGGACGATCTGCATTATGACCTCTTTTTATACTAATAAATAAGAAAAAATTCCGCCCTCATCATCTCTAGGCAACTGCATTTTATCAAGTTAAACTCGTTATGACCTCAAGCAAAATTAGGATTTTGGCACTATGCTCATACGTCTTGATATTAAGAAATCTGCCCTCTCCACATGGATGATGGGATTTTTCACTATTGTTCTTTTTCTGACTGGTTTTTATAGTGACTTCTTTCAAGCCCCTATCGACATCAATCCTGAAATAAGCCGCTACCGCTCCCTATTTCAGCCTGCCCAAATATTGGGAATAAGAGAGCTGATTCTTAAAAATAACCTAGGAACATTTCATTTTGAAAAATCGGCAACTGACCCCGATACTCCTTGGACAATGGTCTCACCAAGAAAGCTTCCGGCCAACTCGTCTCTTGTGAGAACAATTTTAAAAGATTTAAATAATGTCCAAATACGTAATGTTCATCAAAGTGATCCTATCAATATCGCGAACTATTCTTTGGATTCTAATTCACTAGAAATCACTCTTATTGGCAGTAATGAAAAATCAACGACACTAAAGTTTGGTCTTGTGAACCCTCTAGATAATTCAACCTATGTAAGCCTCAGCGATCAAGAAGCTATTTATCACATAGACAATATTTCAACGACGCTAAATACTTTAGACCTCGCAAGCTTTGTTGACACAAGGATATTTACTTTTGACCAATCTTCTATCGTTAGTATTAAAATTTTTCGTGGAACTAAAGATAGAAAAAACACCAGTCTCTTGGCACAGAAAAATGATGTTAATTGGGTTGGTCAACAGAACCTTCTTTTAAAAACAGAGGCCGTAAAAGAATACATAGGCAACCTTGCAGATCTTCGCAGTCAGCTTATTCTAGATAAGGTTAATGAAGAACTCGCAAAATCTATTTCTCAGTATCTTGAAAAACCGACTTATGAAATCGTCATTACCGATAATCAAAAGAACGTCTACACTTACTTAGTATCGGGGCTTGTGAGAAGCTTACCTGGTGTTATATTAGAAAAGTGGCAATACTTTATTATTCAGCCTTCCAATAGAAAGTTTCCCTATGTCATGAACAAGAAAGCCTTAGAACTCTTTCAAAATTCAGAAAGGAAATTGCGCTCTTTTCCTGTTAAGAAACTTTTTTATTAGGAACTACTCGTGAGTTTGAAGGTAGATCATGCACCTTCATTATTTTCTTTGGATCAACAAATACTTTAATCAGACACTCTACGATAATTGAATTATACCAAGTAAGTTGAGCTCTGCGAGAAAGAAGAGTTTTAAGGGCCTCTACAGGCTTTTGCTGTTCGTCTTGGATAATATGAACGAAGTTATCCGCAAGGCACACAATATTGCTTAAAGTTAAGATTTTAGAACCACGCTTATTAAATGGAAATCCAGTGCCATCAAAATGCTCATGATGTTGAAGAATGATTTGCTTAACAGAATTATTTATCAATGAATTATTCGCAATCATCTCTAGCCCATATTCAGGGTGACGCTTATATTCTAAAAGCTGATCATCATTCATGTCTTCAACTTTAAGTTGAGCAATACTAGGATCTAGTTTCATTTTTCCAATATCGTGAAACATACAAGCGAGGGCCGTACATTCTATCGTCGTTCTAGACTGCCATTCAAATTGTTTAATTATGGAAGTTGAAAATAGAGTCACTAGATAAGCATGGGTAAAGGCATTCGGATCAAAGTCAGCATAATCTTTAAATACTTGAAAAAGGTCATCATTTTCTTTAATTAAATCATATACACTTTCTGCAATTTCTTTACCTTGATCAATTATCTGAGGTTTCATCCCCTCTTCAAATGTTTGTTCTAGAAACTTCTCTGTTACATTTTGTAACATTTTAACTTTTTTACCACCGCCAACATTCTTATTACCAATAACTTTTTTAGCAAAAAAGCTATTGAACTTTACATACTTAAAGAGGTCTTTTCTCTCAAAATATAAATACTCTACATCTTTTTCATTTTTATATTTATCAAGCCTTTCTTTAGAAAAAACATCCCCTGCATGTAAAATTTTAACATAGCGATTGCTCTTTAACTTAATGAAAATATCAAACAAGACGGCCTGAGAAGAATAGAACTCATCAATTTTCACACTCGTAAACTTATCGTCCTCAACACTAACTTCTTCCTCTGGACCCAGCTCCTTTCTGCGCGGAACTGACGAAACCATATCGCCCACGCTCTGATGTCCTTCCAAAAGACCTTTCAAATCATCAAACTCAAAAGGCTTTGCGATGGCCTCAGTCGCCCCCATCTTTTTTAATTTATCTGGAGTCAATTGATCTTCTTCATCGTCATCTTCATTCACTTCAGTAATCATGATGACATTCTGAGAGGGATAATTTGATTTTATAAACTTAAGGACTTGAATACCAGAATGGCGCTCTACTTTTACGTTCATTACGACAGCAAAAAACTTTTCGTTGTATAGAGCAACCTGAGCATCTTTCCCATTAGTGACAAGTGTTGCTTGGTAAAGGAGGTTTTCAAAATACTCCTTAGCGGCAAATAGCCACTCCTCATCCTTATCAACAATTAAGATTTTTAATGCCAACCCAGCTCCCCAGAGAGTCAAAAACACTCTCTTAGCTTTATCGGTAAATCTGGGTGGAATACTTAGGTTTTTAAATGGTTTAACTAACTGAAATTAGACAAAAAAAGGCCTCCCTACGGGAAGCCCAAGTCTTAACGAATATTAAGGTCAAATTACTTAATTTCTTTGTGAACAGTATGACGACGAAGGAAAGGATTATACTTTTTCTTTTCCATCCTATCAGGTGTGTTCTTCTTATTTTTAGTCGTTGTATAACGAGATGGGGTTTTTCCCAATTTTCTCGCTTCAGTACACTCTAAAGTAATTATGACTCTAGGTCCCTTGGCCATGAGGTGCCTCCACTTTTATTTCACATTAACGAGCGTGAGATTACACCCCACTAATTGCGATGACAAGGGTTTGTTGGTATATAGGTAAAATGGAAGATACAAAAAGAATCGATGCAGAAAACTGGACCTTCAGTGGCTATAAGTCCTCAGATTTATTAGTGCTTATCCACCTTGGGGCCGAGCCTTCCGGTGAGGAAACAAGGGTTCTGTACCTCGTTACCGTTCTAAAAAATAGTGAAGAAGAGATTTTTCAACTTGAGTACCCCTCTTTGCCAGAGGCAATTGATAGCATCAACCAGCGCTACCACCACTGGGACTTCATCGACAGGTCAGAAAGACAAGACGGCGGTGGCTGTGGCTCATGTGCAGCCCACTAAGTTTCTTCCCTACGCGTTGACAAGTATCCGTATTTAAGGCATTATTTCGCGACTTACGAAGCTATAACCTGTCATTGTATTAAGCAATGACAAAACAAAGGTCCTTTTATGAAAGCTGGAATCCATCCTGAGTACAACGAAGTAAATATCGCTTGTGTTTGTGGCGCTAGTTACCAAACTCGTTCAACTTCAAAGTTAGAAAAAATTGATATCTGTGGTGCTTGTCACCCATTCTACACTGGGAAGCAAAAAGTACTTGATACCGAAGGTCGTATTGAGAAGTTCAGAAAGAAATTTGGTACTCGTTACGCAAGTCGTACAAAGAAAGAAGAATAATTCAAAAGAAACGGGCCACTTTAGAGTGGCCTTTTTTTTTCTCTTTATTGCCTTAAGGACTCGGTTCTAGGCTTACTGCAACTCTCCAGCTCCCATCACCTAATTCTTTCGTCACTTCAAAAGAAAAGTTTTGCCCGACACAGACTCTCTTAAAGTCCTTCGTTGCAGATTTATTCATCGATTTCTTAGGAATTTCAAAAGTTTTAATTTGTAATTGCTCTTCGTGAAAGAGGCAAACCTCCCATAAAAAAGAATGCTTGGTTTCATGAAGATAACGAATAAAGCGGGCCGTATTTTTATTGGATATTTCTTTTGGTTTCGATCCTGATTTTCTATAAATATGACCAATAAAGGCCATAGACTTACGATCAAGTTTCGCCATTTGACCCAAACGTTCTATTTCAGGCTCATGAGTACCCCGCCATACTTGATGACACCAATCTTCCTTACCAGCAAGGACCCTTTGCTGGACTGGGCATGGCCGAACCATATCAGGGCAAGGGTAATCGCAGTCAAAATCATTTTCAATAAGCCAAGGCCTCAGTTCCATCAAAAGATCAAAGACAGTAGGCACGCCGGGCTCAAGAAATAATAGGAAATCTGGTTGGTAAAAATTAATGACTTCTTTAATTTGAGAAAGGTTCATCTCATTACAAGAATTACCAAAAATGAGAAGGCGGTCACAAGTTGATTGAGGGACCTCTCTTTCTTTTTGCAGGTGCAATTTACTAATATACTGAGGAAAAAAAGCATTGATTATATTTTCGGCCTGAAGAAGCATATTCCGCTCTTTATCAATTCCCCATAGGTGCCCACAATGATCACCTCCAAAGTAATTCAGAAAAGCATAGAGATAGGTTCCAGGCCCGGTGCCGAAGTCAATGACCTCACATTTACTAAGTTCTTCTCTAACACTGGGGTCAAGCTGGTCCAAAACAAAGTCAAACTTACGAGCGTTTGTAGGCAGATAAAAAGCGGTATAAGCACTAACCTCTTCTTCAGTCCAAACTTTACTCTCAAGCCCTGCCCTACTTATGGTGTAGAGGTTTTTGATATCCTCTAATAGATAGGCAAGCTTGCGATCTTGAAGTTCAGGTCGCAAAAAACTATTTTTTAATTTTTGATAGGATAGATCTTTCATAAAAAAAGCCCCATTAAAAGGGGCTTGGTAATCCTTATTTTCTATCCTTCATAGGAACGTAATCTCTTAAACGCTCTCCCGTGTATATTTGGCGAGGACGAGCAATCTTAGCAGCTACGTCTTCACGCATTTCTTTCCACTGAGCAAGCCAGCCAGGTAGGCGTCCAAGAACAAACATAACAGTAAACATATTTGTTGGAATTCCTAAGGCCTTGTAAATAATTCCTGAGTAGAAATCGACGTTAGGGTAAAGGTTTCTTTTTACGAAGTACTCATCACTTCGTGCTTCTTCTTCTAAACCACGAGCAATATCAAGTAGTGGATCCTGAACATTAAGTTTTTCAAGAATAATGTCACACTGCTCTTTAATAATTGTCGCTCTTGGATCAAAGTTTTTGTAAACACGGTGACCAAAGCCCATAAGACGGAAGCTATCGTTCTTGTCTTTCGCTTTAGCGATAAACTTCTTATGGTCACCACCGGCCTTTTGAATTTCTTCTAGCATTTCAAGAACTCTTTGATTGGCTCCACCGTGAAGTTGACCCCAAAGAGCATCAATCCCACCAGCGATGGCAGCAAAAACATTGGCTTGAGAAGAGCCAATAACTCTAACCGTTGATGCGGAACAGTTTTGTTCATGGTCAGCATGAAGCATAAAGAGAACATCAAGAGCATGCCCAACGGCTTCATCTACTTCCTTACCTTCTTCAAAGAACATCATGTTGAGGAAGTCTTTTGAGTAGCCAAGGCTTGGATGAGAGCGGTGTGCACTTTTACCAATCGTTCTTCTATAGAAATAGGCAGCAATAATTTTAACTTGCGCCATAAGCTGAGCAATAACTCGCTCTCTTTGAACATTGTCTAAAGGAGCATCAAGGAATTCTGGGTAAAAAGCTGATAAAGAAGAAGTAACAGCACTCATAACCCCCATTGGGTGAGCATCAAGTGGATACTGGTCAATAATCTTAGTGATTCCCTCAGGAAGGGTTGCAAAAGATGTCACTTTTTCTTCAAAGAAGTTAAATTCTTTCTTATTAGGAAGTTTTCCAAAGTTTAAAAGATAAGCGACTTCAAGAAAGTTTGAGCCCTTTGCAATTTGCTCTATAGGATAGCCACGGTAACGAAGTATTCCTTTTTCACCATCTAAAAAGGTAATCGCAGAAGTACATGAGCCTGTGTTTACGAAACCATTATCCAAAGTAATATAACCAGTTTCGGCGCGAAGGCTCTTTATATCTAAGGCCTTCTCTCCTTCACTTCCGGTAATTACCGGTAATTCAATAATTTTTCCTTCAATTTCCAACTTCGCAATCTCTTGAGACATACTTCCTCCACTGATTCTTTAGCTTACTATGACAACAGGCAATAAATGAATAATACCGATAGAATATAAGGGATAATGCCAATAAAAACAAAGGGAATAGCGTTAAACAAGGGCTATCAGAAAGTAGGCAGTGGCGATAAATTTCTTTTTAACCTCAGGAGCTAAAAGACTCTGACCATGCGCGTGGATCTTGGCGCCATTTTTTGAGCATATCCATTTGATCAGCGCGAATCTTCCCCATCTCCAGAGCAACTTCACAAAGACAATCAAAATTAGTTAGGTAATGTAGTGGTAAGTTCCATTTAGAAAGGATTTCTTGTGATGCTTCACTTTGGTAAGTCACGATTGCCAAACAGCCTACCGGAACAAGGCCAGCTGCCTTTGCACCGTGAAGAGCTTCATCAAGACTAGCTCCTTGGTTAACAAGGTCTTCGACAAGGAGAATTCTTTGCTCTGGAAGGGCATCCCCTTCAATTTGATTTTGTTTACCGTGTCCCTTCGGCTTAGAGCGAATATAGATCATCGGTAAATTTAGTTGATCAGCAATAAAAGCAGCATGGGGAATCCCCGCCGTCGCAAGTCCCGCGAGCTGATCAAAATCGATATTTACTTCCTTAACAGTTTGTACAAAAAAGTCTCTAATTTGTTGCCTTGCAACAGGATGAGAGAGAAGTTTACGGTTATCACAATAGATTGGTCCCTTAAGCCCACTCGCATATTCAAAAGGACGATCAGGTCGAACTTCGACTGCACCTATTTCAAGTAACATTTGGGCCGTCTTTTTCTGAATAGGGTTCATCAATTCCTCGTGTTTAGGGATAACCTATGATGACAAGATCTCTACCAAGTTGGCCAGCGGTAAACTAAACGTCTATCACCGAGACATGACTGTCCCAGTATGAAATGCCATACTTTCCAAAAACGGGAGGAAGAGTGAAGTTCAGCGAACCACTTATTAAAGGCAAGATACTTAAACGCTACAAACGTTTTTTGGCCGATATTGAACTTGAGAATGGGGAAGTTATCACTGCCCATACGGCGAACACCGGAAGTATGAAGACCTGCTGGGAGCCCGGCTGGTCAGTTCTTCTGTCCTTTCATGATAACCCAAAAAGAAAATTAAAATACTCACTTGAACTTACCAATAACGGCGAAACATGGATTGGAGTCAATACAGGCCTCCCCAATAAAATTGCTATTGAGGCCATTCAAAACGGCGTTGTTAAAGAACTTAAGGGTTATAAAAGTCTTAAGCCCGAGGCCACCATCGGAAAAAGCCGCATAGATATTTTGCTTTCTAATGATGGTGAGGATCCTTGCTATGTGGAAGTCAAAAACGTCACGCTTCTTGGTGAAAAGAAACGCGCAATTTTTCCCGATGGTGTTTCAACAAGAGGACAAAAGCACTTAGAAGAGCTCATGGGATTAGCAGACCAAGGAGTAAGAGCGGCCATGCTTTACGTTGTTAACAGAGAAGATGTTTTAGAATTTGGTCCTGCAGATGATATTGACCCTCGCTATGGAGAGCTTTTACGAGAGGCCCACAAAAAAGGCGTCGAGATCTTAGCTTATCAATGTGCTGTTACCCCAAAAGAAATAAAACTTACGAAGAAAATCCCCGTAAAGCTTAACTAAGGAAGACATGAAAATAGTTCGTCTCCGATTATCGGGTGCAGAGGGCTTTCACTACCAACTTTTGGTCGCGGCCTTTATTGGTCTCTTCTTTTTTGGCATCTTAGATAATGGCCGAGGTCCTGCTTATCCCGAAATCATGAAAGACTTAGGCCTAACAAACCGAGAGGGCTCTCTTCTCTTTGCCCTGACTTCTCTTACAAGCTTTTTTGTCACGGCCTTCTCTTCTCGCTGGTTAAAAGTTTTAGATCTCTTAAGAGGCATGCGCTTGAGCTGGCTCATTTTGGCCTTTGCAGCTTTTTTGATTGGTCTTAGCGGAATTTTGAGAAGCCCCCTTTTATTATTTTTAGCTGGAATTATACAAGGCCTTGGGATGGGCGTGACAGGCATGAATATGAATCTCATGGTAGAGGCCGGCACCCCTGTAAGTCATCGCCGTCGCGCCTATGGAGGGCTACATGCGATATATGGAGTGGCTTCTTTTATGGCGCCCCTCGTTTTTATAGGAATAAAGAAGTTCGGCTTCTCTTGGGAATACTTTTTCTTTCTCTTGAGTTTTGTTGGTGTGCTTATCTACTTTCTAGTTCCTCATAAGGAAGAGGTTTTTGCTAAAATTCCCGACAAATCAAACGACGTCAGCGCTCCTCTTCCCCTGCTGATAATTATTGGTCTTACTGTTGGTACCTATGTTTCTTCTGAAATCGTTATCTCTAGTCGCTTGGTACTTTTTCTCGAAGAAGGTTACAACCTAACAAACACAAACGCGGGTTATTACCTAAGTGCTTTTTTTATTCTCTTAATGAGTGGCAGACTGACTCTTGGTCTAGTAGATCTTCCGATTCGCGGGGCCACCCTCTTGATCTCTTCATTATTACTCACAGGAATATTTTGTTACCTTGGAATGCAAGGTCAACTTTACTTTTTTTCCTTAACCGGTCTTAGTATGTCCTTCTTTTTTCCTTCTTTTATGGATTGGATTGCTGAATCTTTTCCAAATGATTTTCAAAAAGTTACGGCCTTCGTACTCTCCGGAATAGGACTCCATCTAGTTGCCATGCACCTTGGCTTTGGTCAGCTTGCAGATCAAATCGGCGTCATTAAGGCAATGGGCCTAGCCCTCTTCCTTACTGGGGTTAGCTTCATCTTTCTCATCATCTCGCTACTTTGGACCCAAAAGGTGCGACGTAGCCAATAAGAACATAGCGTTGCAAATCATTGTCAATTTCTCTTATTATAGGCATAACAAAATATCAGATATTTATAACACCCTGGGGAACACGATGCGTAAGACTCTTACAATGGGCCTTCTTTTAAGTAGCTTACTTTTCTCATGTAGCGGAAAGAACAAATCTTCAAATAATTTTGTCTATTGTTCAGAGGGTTCCCCCACAGCTTTCAATCCTCAGATCACGACAGATGGCACCTCAAACAATGCTGCTGCCCACACGATTTATGAAAAACTCGTCGATTTTAAGTACGGCACAACAGAAGTTGTTCCAGCACTTGCTGAGAGTTTTTCCATAAGTGAAGACAGATTGACCTACTCTTTTAAACTTAGAAAAGATGTTTCCTTTCACGATCAAGGTAAATTCAAACCTACTCGCAAGCTCAATGCGGATGATGTTCTTTTTTCCATCAACCGTATGCGTGTAAAGGATCACCCCTTTAATAAAGTTGGTGGAGGTTCTTACGAATATTTCAATGGCATGGAGATGGGTCAAATCATCAAAGATGTCACTAAGATAGATGACCATACCATTAACATCACTCTCAATAGGCCAGAGGCTCCATTTTTGGCCAACCTTGCGATGAGTTTTATGAGTATTCTCTCTAAGGAATATGGCGACTACCTCACCACGAAAAATGAAAAAGAAAAAATTGATCAATACCCAGTTGGAACTGGTCCTTTCATTTTTAAGAAGTATGTAAAAGACAGCATCATTCGTTTTAAGAAAAATGAACAATATAGGGGAGAAAAAGCAAAGGTTGATGGTTTAATTTTTGCGATTACCCCAGATGCTTCCGTTCGTTTTCAAAAACTAAAGGCCGGTGAATGTCACTTAGTGATTGAACCAAGTCCTGCCGATCTTGATGCTATTGAAAAAGATGAGGGACTTAAGCTTCTAAGTGGTTCAGGACTTAATGTTGGTTACCTGGCCATGAATACACAGAGAAAACCTTTTGATAACCAGCTTGTTCGTCAGGCGATAAATATGGCCCTAGATAAAGAAGCTTATATTCAAGCGATATACCTAGGTCAGGCAATAAAAGCTAAGAACCCTCTTCCTCCAACAATTTGGTCTTATAATAACGATATCAAGGATTATGAACATAATATCTTAAAAGCCAAAGAGCTTCTCAGTAAGGCCGGCCACCCTCAAGGTTTTGAGACAGAGATTTGGACCTTACCCGTGACTCGTCCTTATAATCCTAATGGCAAGAAAATGGGTGAGATGATGCAAGCGGATCTTGCAAAAGTAGGAATTAAAGCAAAACTCATTTCTTACGATTGGCCGACTTATTTAAAGAAGGCCCGCGAAGGAAAGCACCAACTGATTCAATTAGGTTGGACTGGCGACAATGGAGACCCAGATAATTTCCTCAATGTCCTTCTTGGTTGTGGTGGCGTAGAGGCTGGCTCTAATGTATCACGCTGGTGTGATCAAGATTTTGAAAAACTAATCAGTGAGGCAAAACTCACCACAGATATATTGGTACGTACGCAGCTCTACCGCAAGGCCCAAGAAATTTTTAAAACTCAAGCTCCTTGGGTTCCCCTTGCCCATTCGAAAGTGTTTAGGGCGATGTCGAAAAGTGTAAAAGGTTACCAGATTGATCCACTAGGTGGTGATATCTTCAAAAAGGTTGAGCTTAAATAAACCATGCTATCCTTCACCCTTAAAAGATTAGGAGACCTTATCCCCACCTTAATTGGTGTCAGTCTCCTGTCGTTCTTTGTCATTCGCTTGGTGCCCGGAGACCCTGTGATGCTTCTTCTAGGTGAAAGAGGCGCCGATCCTAAAGTGTACCAAGAGATGAAAAAAGAGCTTGGTCTAGATCGTCCGATAATCAACCAATACGGAAGTTTTATCTTAAACACACTTAAAGGTGATCTCGGCCGCTCCATAATTTCCAAGAGAAAAGTTACAGAAGAGTTCTTTGGCAGATTTCCTGCAACTCTCGAGTTAGGTCTTTGCGCCCTTATTTTTGCCGCCCTTATTGGTATTCCCTTAGGTATTTTAGCAGCGATCAAACGCAACAGTTTCTATGATTACTTTCTCATGGGAGGGAGCCTCGTTGGCTACTCCATGCCCATTTTTTGGTGGGGGCTCATACTCATTATTGTTTTTAGTGTTGGCCTCGGGATTACTCCCGTAAGTGGCCGCATTGATGTCATCTATGAGATCAAAAGTCTTACTGGATTTTATCTTATCGATACACTCCTAGATACAGAGCTAATAAGTGAAGAAGGTCTAGCACCATTCACAAGCGCAATATCCCATCTTATTTTACCTTCCATCGCAATGGGTACCATTCCCCTGGCCGTTTTGGCACGTATGACTCGATCAAGTATGCTTGAAGTCCTCGGAGAAGATTATATCCGCACGGCCAAGGCTAAAGGACTCCCTTATAAGAAGGTGATTCTAGTTCACGCTCTTCGTAATGCTTTAATCCCCATTATCACCGTACTTGGATTGATGTTCGGCTCAATTATTACCGGCGCCATTTTAACGGAGACTATTTTTTCATGGCCTGGTATCGGAAAGTGGTTAGTGGCCAGTATTAATGCCCGCGACTACCCGGTCATTCAAGGAGGGGTCCTCTTTATCGCCACGATGGTCGTCATGATTAATTTAAGCGTAGACTTTATCTATGCTCTCGTTAACCCAAAGATGCGCCACTAGTTTTTGAAGGAAGAAAGAAAGTCTTAATGGAAAAAGTTACACCTCTGACAAAAGATAATCATTTTGAAAATCCTTTAAAGGAGTTTTGGGATACTTTTTGTAAAAATAAAGGTGCGCTCATGGGCCTTGGGATTATTGTCTTCTTCGTGGCCATTGCTCTACTTGCCTCTTATATAGCTCCCTTTTCTCCCTCAGAGTTGCAAGAAAATGCCTTACGTTTACCTCCAGCCTTTCTTGAAGGTGGAGATTCTCGCTACTTCTTTGGTACAGATGATGTTGGCCGTGATCTTTTAAGTCGCCTCATTTACGGTGCTCGTATTTCTATGGGTGTTGGCTTTATGGTGGTCATACTCTCCGCAAGTGTTGGTACAGTTCTTGGACTTTTGGCGGGTTACCTTGGAGGTAAAGTTGATTGGCTTATCATGAGGCTGGTCGATATCCTTATGGCCTTCCCAAGTATTCTACTGGCCATTGTCGTTGTTTCCGTTATGGGGCCAGGCCTTATGAATGCCATTGTTGCAGTCGCCGTTGTTGCCTGTCCTACCTTTATTAGAATTGTTCGTGCTTCTGCCATGGGCGAGAGAAAGAAGCAGTATGTGATGGCCTCAAAAACATTCGGGGCATCTCCTGTGAGAATAATGTTTAGTGAAATTCTTCCTAATTGCATGGCCCCTCTTATTGTACAAATCTCACTCGGGTTTAGTGATGGCATCCTTAATTCGGCGGCGTTGGGGTTTTTAGGTTTAGGAGCTCAGGCACCTACACCCGAATGGGGAATTATGTTGGCCGATGCCCGCGCCTATATCTCTAGTGATCCTTGGCTAGTCACCTTACCGGGACTCTGCATTCTTCTTGTGGTCTTAGGCTTTAATCTTTTTGGTGATGGACTAAGAGACACCTTAGATCCGAGGTTAAAAAAGTAAATGCTTCTCTCTATAAAAAACCTGAACATTAACTTTCAAATGAAAAATAATACTCTTGAGGCCGTAAGAGGAATTTCTTTTAGTCTCAAAAGAGGAGAAACATTAGGCGTCGTCGGAGAAAGTGGTTGTGGAAAATCTATAACCAACCTGGCCCTAATGGGTCTTCTTGCTGATAATGGCTCTGTATCGGCAGGAGAACTTCTTTTTGAAGATCAAGACCTTTTAAAGATGAATGAATTAAGTTGGCAAAAGATTCGTGGAAAAGAAATGGCGATGATCTTTCAAGATCCAATGAGTGCCTTAAATCCTAGTTTCACTGTTGGCCATCAAATAGAAGAAACTCTACAAGTTCATGAACCAGACCTAACGAAAGAACAGCGTGGGAAGCGAGTGCTTGAACTCTTAAAACAAGTTGGTATTCCTGCCCCAGAGGAACGCCTCAAGTCTTATGCTCATGAACTCTCTGGAGGGATGAGCCAAAGAGTGATGATTGCCATGGCCATTGCTTGTCGCCCAAAGCTTCTTATTGCAGATGAGCCTACAACCGCCTTGGATGTAACTATTCAAGATCAAATTTTAAGACTCTTAAAAAGTCTTCAAAAAGAATATAATATGGCGATGATTTTTGTAACTCACGATCTCGGTGTTGTCGCAAAGGTTTCAGATAAAATTCAAGTAATGTACGCTGGTGAGATTGTCGAGAGTGGCCCGACGAAGGCCCTCCTAAACTCTCCCGTCCATCCTTATACTCGTGGACTCTTACGTTCACTGCCAAGTAATAAAACGAGTGGCTTTCGTGAACCCTTGTACTCTATAGCAGGGATTGTTCCAAGTCTTAATTCGCGGCCAAAAGGCTGTCAATTTGAACCTCGTTGTGAATTCCGTGCAGATAAGTGCCAAGTAAATCCAGAGCTCACTCAAAAAGATGAGACAAGGCTTTATCGCTGCTACTTTCCAAAAGAAGGTGCCCTATGAGTCTTCTTGAAGTTAAAGACCTAAAGATGCATTACCCTATTAAATCTTTTTTGGGGGAAACTCGAGTAGTAAAGGCCCTTGATGGAATTTCGTTTAAAGTCTCGCCTCAGAAAACGTTAGGGATTGTAGGAGAGAGTGGCTGCGGCAAATCAACCCTAGCAAAAACATTAATGGGAATTGAACGCCCAACATCAGGAAGTATTTCCTTTAAAGGAAAATCCTCACAATCAATAACGACAAAAGAGCTTTTTCAAACAATACAAATGATTTTTCAAGATCCTTATAGCTCGCTAAATCCTAGGAAGAAAGCATGGCGTCTTATTGCAGAACCCCTTCTCATTAATTCAAGTTGTTCTAAAAAGGAATGCTTTGATAAGGCCTGCGAATTGATGGAGAAAGTTGGTCTGCGCCCAGAAATGGCGAATCGTTATCCCCACATGTTTTCAGGAGGTCAAAGGCAGAGACTTGGAATTGCTAGGGCACTTATTTTAAATCCCGAAATTCTTATATGTGATGAGCCCGTATCGGCATTGGATGTAAGCATTCAGGCACAGGTCCTAAACTTATTAGTTGAGCTTCAAGACTCCCTCAAACTTACCTACCTTTTCATTAGTCATGATTTAAATGTCGTCGAACATATTGCAGACGAAATTTTGGTTATGTATTTAGGAAAGATTGTTGAATATGGACCAAGAGATCAGATATTCAATAATCCCCAGCATCCATATACTTTGGCCCTATTAAAATCTTCTCCTAATGTCTTTGAAGAAAATGATCTACATGAGCCACTAAAGGGTGAGCCACCCTCACCACTTAATCCACCTTCTGGCTGTAGTTTTCATGAAAGGTGTCCTCA
>Ga0129324_10000148_pt1 | contig 48712 bp, 38 predicted proteins | sample CPBDNA_7_FD_96879 | JGI IMG/M metagenome (GOLD analysis project Ga0129324, IMG submission 96879) | Freshwater to marine salinity gradient microbial communities from Chesapeake Bay, USA - CPBay_Spr_15_0.2_DNA | ecosystem: Environmental > Aquatic > Marine > Coastal | place: USA: Chesapeake Bay... | reverse complement strand
GATTAGCTTCTCGGTGGGCGATGTGTCCTAGACTAACAAGAGCACCTAAAGAAAATGAGAAATTAATTAAGGGGACTTGCAACTTATTGGCCTCTTTTAAGGCGAGGCAATAATGGTCGTGGTACTGATCCAACCACTTGGTCCAAGTTACAAGCTTCTGTTCTTCCAAACTTCCACGGTGGCCTTCAAGCGCAACTCTTAAGGATTTTCCGCCTAGATTATTTAAAAATAATATCAATGGGTCCATTTTACTTGGGCGTAGATTAAGCCCATGAACGACGATAGCGACAAACTTAGGTTTAGATGCCGTTTGGGACCACTTGCTCAACTCTAGAGAATCTACAGTAAATGGGCTTGTGTTTAATTCGTCGATAGTATTGTTGGATGAACATTCTTTAGGCCAATGAGCAGAGGGATTTCTGACTATTGACTCGGCATGAAGTGGAACTAAGCAATTTATAAAAAATCCGCTTATGATGTTCAATGAAAGTGTTTTAAAGAGATTCCTTTCAGTCATGAAGTTATCTTATCAAGTTTTATTGGAACTCGCTAAAGGGCCTTTAATGAGCAAAGGATTCCGGTGTTCTGAAAAAGAACAAGGGAACTGGTGCCCAAAATCGGTTATCTTCTTGATCGGTAAATTCGAATTTACCTCTCATATTTCCCGTAGGTGTATCAAGGGGACAGAAACTCTGGTATTCAAATTCGTCACCGGCCTCAATTAAAGGTCTTTGGCCAACGACGCCTTCGCCGTTTATGAATCGCTCTTTTTTGTGACCATCTTTGATGATCCAATGACGATTGATCAACTTTAGCCCAACATTAGATAAATTGGTTATGGTTACTTTGTAAGCAAAGAAGTAGTAATCATTTTCTGGAGCCGATCTTTCGGGGACAAAGGTAGGGAATACATTTATGGCAATCCCATTTGTTTCTAAATTGTAGACGTGTTGTGGGCCATCTTCCCTTAAGCTTTTTAACATGAGATCTATATAGCCAAATTGACTCAATATAGCAAAAAGTATTCTGCTTGGACTATTTGTTGGCGATAATAGGCCTATGGTAAATTTTATATGCGTAATATCTAATAGTTAAAGACCTGTTTATTAGCCATGACTAATGCTTTATATTAGTGAAAGCTTTATAATGGTATGGCCATTAAGTGTTCTGTTAGAGATGATACTGCCTTAAAATCAACCCACAAACAAAAGGCAATAGGCCCTAGTTCCTTGGGTCTATTGAGAGGCAAATTATGTGTGGCGTTATTGGTATTATCGGACCGTATCATGAAGAAAAAGTACCATTTTGGGCGGCATATGAAGCCTATAGAGGACTACTTACTCTTCAGCACCGTGGCCAGGATGCTGCCGGTATTCTGTCTTTTGATAAGGACCGTAGAAAATTCTTTGGTAAGAAAAATTTAGGACTAGTTAGTCAGGCGTTGGATCAAACTGATTTGGAAACCTGTACCGGTAACATGGCAATTGCCCATACTCGTTATGCCACTATGGGCTCTGATGAAGTTAGTGATCTTCAACCGATGGTGACAGGCTTTCCCTTCGGCGTGGGCATGGTTCATAACGGTAATATTCTTAATTATCATTCTTTGGCAAAAAGGTTGGGTGAGCAATACGATTTTCAATTGCTGACAAATAATGATTTAGAATTAATGCTCCACCTATGGTGTCAAAAAATTTTAGAAGAAAGAGAAAGTAAAAATACTCCCCTTGAATTTAAGCATGTGAAAAAGGCAGCTAAGGCCATCTTTGACGAAGCAAATGGTGCCTATGCTCTTGTGGGACTAATGGGTAATGTTGGTATGTTTGCTCTTCGAGACCCAAATGGTATTCGCCCCCTTGTCCTTGGTAAACGTGCAGGTAAAAAGGGTGCAGAGTATTGTGTGGCCTCAGAAAGCTTGGCCCTAAATTTCTTAGGTTTTGAATTTGAAAGAGATATTCTGCCTGGAGAGGTTATCTTGATCACCACGAAGGGTGAGGTTTTTAGTGAGGTTGTTGGGGCAGCTCCACGCAAGGCCCATTGTATGTTCGAGTGGATCTACTTTGCAGGAGCGGAGAGTAGCATTGAAGAGCGCTCTGTTTATTCTACGAGATTAAACCTTGGAAAAGTCTTAGCAAAGAAAGTTCAAAAGGCTTGGGACAATAAAGAGATTAGCCCAGACTTCGTCTGTCCAGTACCTGATACATCACGAACGGCTTCTATTTCTTTAGCTGAAAACCTAAAGCTTCCTTATCGTGAAGGACTGATTAAGAATCGTTATATTCAAAGATCTTTTATTTTAAATACTCAAGATAAGAGGGAGAAAGCTGTTGCTCTCAAACTAAGCCCTGTTCGCTCAGAAATTGAGGGTAAGAATATTCTTCTCGTCGATGACAGTGTTGTAAGAGGCACAACCTCTAAGAAAATAATTGAATTATTAAAAAGAAATGGTGCAAAGGAGATCACTTTGGCCATCACTTGTCCGCCTTTACGGTATGGCTGTTTTTACGGCATTGATTTTCCTGAAGAGTCTGACCTTATTGCTAATGGTAAGGACTTAGATTCCATCGCAAAATGGGTTGGTGCCAATAAAGTTATTTATCTAGATGAACCTGACCTTGTGGAAGCAATAGGAACAGAATCCCTTTGCATGGCATGTGTAAACAATTCCTATCCAACAGATATAAGTGAAGGGAAAGTTTTTGCCAGTAAGAGACGGAATCACTGAGGAAGATATGAAAACCACAAAATCAAAATTGGGAAATCTACTTCATAAAGGCAGTGTCAAAGACATATATCAAGGTGATGATAAAAATAACCTCATCTTTGATTTTAGTGATCGCTATTCCGTCTTTGATTGGGGCGAAATGCCAGATCAAATTCAAGGAAAAGGGATGGCCCTTTCTGCTATGGGGCAATTTTTCTTTGATTGGTTAGAAAGGATTGAAACTTGGCGTGATTGGGAACCTACTATTCAATTAAATAGTTTAGAAATTGATTTTTTAAGTGACCTTAAAAAGAATGGTCTTTCACACCATGCACTGGGCCTTTTGTCTTCAAGGCCGAGCTCTTTTATGGTTCAGAAAGTAGATGTTCCTCGGCTTGAAGAAAGTGGTGGAGTTTATAACTACTCACCCTATGAAGAAGAGCCTGTTCAAACTCTTGTTCCTCTTGAAGTCATTTTTCGTTTTGGCGTTCCAGAGGGATCAAGCCTATTAAAAAGATCTAATAATAAAAAGTATATACAAGAACTAGGGTTAGTTAAATTACCGAAGATTAATGATTGGTATAAAAGACCACTTATCGAGTTTTCTACCAAACTTGAAAGCACTGATCGCTATATTAATTATCATGAGGCCCAGAAAATTTCCGGTTTATCCGATTACGAGTTTGCTCGACTTCATGCCCTGACAACGATGGTTGCTCTTCGCCTAGAGAGTTTCTTTAAAGATTTAAAGATAAAGCTTTGGGATGGCAAATTTGAGTGGGCGTTCGATAAGAGAGAGGAAAAGGGCCGAAACTTTATGTTGGTCGACTCAATTGGTCCTGACGAACTTCGCCTAAGTTTTGATGATGAGAAATTAAGTAAAGAGTTTCTACGTTCCTTTTACCGTCAAAGTAGTTGGCTTGAGTCGGTGGAAAACGCCAAAGCGAAAGCAAAAGAGATAGGTGAAATTGATTGGAAATTAATTGCAGTCAATGAATACCATGCTGAACCTGACGCCCTTACTAATGAGTACCTTAAATTGGCGATTGGACTTTATCACGGCCTTGCAAACGAAGTTTTAGCAAGTGGTGGAGAAGTTAAATTATTTGAAGAGGCTTTTTCTATCGAAGAGTTAGTTGCGGCAATGAAAGAGCTTAAAAAGGAATCATTATGAAGGTTTTGATTTTAGGCTCTGGTGGTCGTGAGGATGCATTTGCTTGGAAACTTTCAAACGAATCACAAATTGAAAAAATTTATGTTAGTCCTGGTCATGATGGTATGAGCCGATTTGAAAAAGTTGAAACAATCGGTAGTTTTTCTCATGAAGAATTAAGAGATTTTGCCAAAGAGAAGAAGATAGACTTGACCATTGTTGGCCCTGAGACTGCCTTAACAATGGGAATCGTTGATCTCTTTATAGATTCTGGACTAAGAATATTTGGTCCATCAAAAAAAGCGGCTCAGCTTGAGGGTTCTAAAATTTTTGCTAAGAACTTTATGAAAAAATACGAGATACCTACTGCTTCTTTTGAAACTTATGACAACTATAAAGATGCCGTAGCAGGTTTATCCAACTGGCCAATCGAAGAGAAGGGAATCGTTATTAAGGCCGATGGCCTGGCAGGTGGAAAAGGTGTTGTGGTAACTCATGATAGAAGTGAGGCAGAGCACACAATCAACGATTTTATGATTAATCCTGAGATAAGTGTCAAAAGCGACACTATACTCTTTGAAAATATTCTCCCTGGAGATGAAGTAAGTGTTTTTGCTCTCTGTAAAGGCCTTGACTCTTTCTATTTAGGATCTGCCTGTGATCATAAAAGATTGGGTGATAATGATACAGGCCCTAACACTGGAGGCATGGGTTGCTTTAGAGACCCATCCTGGCCTGACTTAAATCTGCTAAATAAAATTGAAGAGCGAATTCTAAAACCAACCCTTCAAGGCTGTATGGCAGAAGGAATGAGTTATAATGGCTTTCTCTTTATGGGACTTATGATTGATGAGAAAAGTGATCCTTATGTTGTAGAGTATAATGTTCGTTTAGGAGATCCTGAAACTCAAACATTATTACCTCTTCTGGATGGATCTTTAGGTCAATTTATTTATGACTTTATTGATTCAGGGTCTGCGGATGGTCTTTCCTTAAAAGACGAAGCTAGTGTTCATATTGTGGCAACGAGTGGAGGCTATCCTAGTTTAGACGATAGTCCTCTTGATCTTGGTCATTCGATTGATTTAGGAAATGTTCAAGATGGTATCTTTTTGGCAGGAATCAAAAATGATGAAAATGGTAATGGTTATTTAAACTCTGGCGGCAGGGTACTTGGAGTCACAGTATCTTCTTCAACGGTAGATGAGGCCCGAGAGAAGGCCTATCGTCTGATGGAGAATATAAAATTTAAGGGAATGCATTACCGCTCTGATATAGCCCGAAGAAAAAGAGGCGAAACCAATGGTTGATAGCTCTTTAGAGGTTAAAAACTATGGCATTTTAGCAAGCGGACAAGGTAGTAACGCTTTGTCTCTTATTGTAAAAGGTTTAGAATTTGGCCGGCCTCCACAGTTTGTGATCTTAAATAGGGATAATAGTCCTCTTATAGAAAAAGCTGAAAATTTAGGAATTAAAACCTACTTTCTTGAGTCAACTCTAAAGGGAGAGGATCTTGATTTTGAGGCCAGAGTATTAAACTTGTGCCAGGTGCACCAAGTTGATTGGTTATTTTTAGCCGGTTTTCTTAAAATACTCTCTGGCCCATTTATTGATCACTTTAACAACGTCGGTTTTAGCCAGATCCTCAATATTCATCCAAGTCTCCTTCCTAAATATCCAGGACTTGGTGGCTATAAAAAAGCATACAAAAATAATGACCCCGAATTTGGTCACACTATTCATCTGGTTACAAAGGGAATTGACGAAGGTCCAATCCTTTTGCAAAAGGTGATTCCTACAAATTCCAATTGGTCCCTAGAGGATATGGTGGCTGTGGGAAAAAAAATAGAGAATAACTCTTATGCTTTAGTATTAGAGACTCTTCTAAAGAATGGTTTATCTTGGGATGGTAAACAAGCACAACTTACTTGGGTAATAGACGTTAAATAAAAAGGCCATTTATGAATAATTATGACTGGAATAAAAGATTTGAAATTGTAGAAAACTTTCCTGTAGACCAGAATCATTTAGTTGAAGTCTTGGCAAATGTCGGGCTGGATATAAAAGTAGTTAAGTCACGTTTCTATAATGTCGCTGGTATGGGCAAAATTCCATCTCTTAGTATTTTTAAAGATCTTATGTGGGATCAGGCCTTACAGAAATCTTATACAGAAGCCTATAATCCTAAAACCAACTTTATAGGGGCTTTGTCAGTCTCATTTCTTCCTGGTGTTACCGATAATTCAGGTAAGGCCTTAGAAGAGGCATTCCGTTTAAAAAATTTAGAGGTAAATTGTTTCTCTGGAGATTTATACCTTTTCTATAGTTCAGAACCTGTCGCTAGTTTGAGTAAAGTTTTTGATACAATAAAAAATGAAGTGGGGAACTCACTAATTCAAGAAGTAAAACTTTTAGAGAGGGAAGACTTTTTAAAAGGTGAACGCTTTAATGAAATCACTCTTCCTCTCGTCAATATTCTTCATGAAGAAGTTGCCTACGAAATCTCACTAGATCTTAATGATGAAGATCTTTTAAAGTTAAGTAGTGATAGGTGCCTTGCCTTAAATCTTGAAGAGATGAGGGCGATCAAGAGTTACTATGAAGACAAAACTGTAATAGAGAGTCGATCCAATTTTGGGCTAGGTATTTGGCCTACTGATGTAGAATTAGAAGTTTTGGCCCAAACGTGGAGTGAGCATTGTAAGCATAAAATTTTTGCGGCCAATATAAGCTATAAAAATACAGAGACTGGAGAGACTGAAGAGATTAAAAGTCTATATAAGAGTTATATCCAACGTGCCACAAAAGAACTCGATCATGAGGGAATTGATTGGCTTGTAAGTGTATTTAGTGACAACGCTGGGATCGTTAGATTTGATGAAAATATAGATCTTTGTATAAAGGTTGAAACTCACAATTCCCCGTCTGCTCTAGATCCCTATGGTGGAGCTATTACGGGTATCTTAGGTGTCAATCGTGATATCTTGGGCTGTGGCCTAGGGGCAAAACCGATTGCTAACACTGATGTCTTTTGTTTTGCTAGTACGGAGCTCCCAAATAAAATTGATCCATTAAAGTTACCAGCGGGTCTTATGGAACCAGCTCGTTTACTCCGTGGTGTTCATAAAGGTGTTGAGGATGGGGGCAATAAGAGTGGTATTCCTACTGTTAATGGCGCGATTGTATTCGATATTGATTATGCAGGAAAACCACTCGTCTTTTGTGGAACCATTGGAACTCTTCCCGCCTTTTTAAAAGATGGCCGACCAGGAAGCGATAAGGGCGCCAAAAAGGGTGACCATATTTTTGTGGTTGGTGGTGCCGTTGGTGCTGACGGTATTCACGGCGCAACTTTTAGTTCGATGGAGCTTAATGAGGATTCCCCCGCGACTGCGGTTCAAATTGGAGATCCGTTAACGCAAAAAAGAGTCATGGACTTCTTACTTGAAGCTAGAGACCAAGGTCTTTATACCTCTGTTACAGATAATGGTGCCGGAGGAATTTCTTCTAGTATTGGTGAGATGGCCGAGTTTACTGGTGGTGCTACAATTGATCTGGACCTTCATCCACGCAAGTACCCGGGGCTTTCTCCTTGGGAGATTATGATTAGTGAAAGCCAAGAGAGAATGACATTCGCCGTCGACCCAGAAAATAGTTCGTCCTTTAAAGATCTTGCCGTTAAACGTGGAGTTAGTGCCTCAAAACTTGGGACTTTTAAAGACGACGGAATTCTTAGCGTTAACTTTAAAGGTAAATTGGTGGCCGCACTGCCAATGGATTTCCTTCATGATGGAGTGCCAACATTAGAATTAAATGCAACTAGTGAGACGCAGCCTAATAGAACGAGCTGGATTGAGGTTCCTAAAGAAAAGGAACTTTGTTCACAAATCGAAATATTGAAAACACTACTACACAGTGAGAATATAGCCTCAAAAGAGCCTTGGGTACGTCAATACGACCACGAGGTGCAAGGGGCGACCATTGGTAAACCATTTCCTGGAGTAAGGGGAGTTTCCCCAGGAGATTCAGGTGTGATTGATTTGGAGGCCCATGGAGGTAGTGCAGGCTCAATGGTGTCTGTTGGATGTGGAATGGCACCTCGATGGTCAGCAAGAAATGCCAACCTGATGGCCAAGCTAAGTGTTGATGAAGCAGTTAGGAATATTATTGTGAGTGGGGTTGAGCCAGATAAAATTTGTCTTTTGGATAATTTCTGTTGGCCTGACCCTGTCCAAACAGAGAAAAATCCTTATGGCGATATTAAGCTCGGTCAATTAGTAGATTCTTGTAAGGGTCTTTATGAAATATGTAAGAGCTACAAAACGCCACTTGTAAGTGGTAAAGACAGTATGAAAAACGATTTTCGTGGTAAAAATCGCGGAGATGAGCCTTTGGTGATTTCCATTCAACCAACATTACTTGTTACAGCAATGGGTTATGGCGAACAAAAGAACCTTCTACGCTCAGTTGTAAATAAAGAAGACGTTGTTCTGTACCGCTTTGGAGTGCCTCAATTATCTTTCTTTGGAAGCGAGATCGTAGAACACTTTAATGCCTCCCTCTTTAATGATTTAGAAAATTTCTCAGATTGGGATTTCTCGCTTTGTTCAAAACACTATAAAGGTCTATATTTAGCCAATAAAATGGGTCTTGTTGAAAGCGCTCATGATGTGAGCGACGGTGGATTACTGACAGCTATTAGTGAAATGCTTTTTGATAATCGATTAGGATTCAAGGCCAATAACATACCGACTAATAATCTCGAACTTTTTGGTGAAGGACCTGGCATGATTGTTGTCGGAGTATCAAAAAGCAACCAATCTGAATTCGAAGAATTTTGTTCCCAGCAAGACCTTAGCCTTTTGAACTTGGGGGAGACTACCGTGGATGGGGAATGTTATTTCTTTAATGGTGATTCAATTCAGATATCAGAGCTAGAGACACAGTGGCGTAGGGATTGGGGTATTTAAGATGGATGTGAAAGTATTAATTATTACTGGTGACGGTGTGAATTGTGAACATGAGACAGCACGGGCATTTAATATGGCGGGAGCCAATGCTGATATCGTCCATATTAATCAACTTGTAGATCAACCGAATATACTTGAAAGTTATCAAATATTGGCGCTACCAGGTGGTTTTAGTTTTGGGGATGAACTTGGTAGTGGAAAAATATTTTCTTTAAAACTTAAAGAATATATTGGTCAGAAGCTTAAAGAGTTTGTGGCCAAAGGTGGACCTATAATCGGTATCTGTAATGGCTTTCAGGTTTTGACTAAATTGGGCGTTTTTGGTGATTTTGGTCTTGCTCAAAATTCTCACGGTAAATTTATTGATAAATGGGTTCAATTAGAAGTTGAAGAGGGTCATTGTATTTGGTTGAAGGGTATTTCATCGATGAAGCTACCTATTCGTCACGGAGAAGGTCGATTTGTTATAAATGAGAATAGTGATTGGAATTTAGATAAATTAAAGACTAAACAAAGAAAAGTCCTAACTTATAAAGAAAATCCAAATGGAAGTGTTGGGGACATCGCTGGAATTTGCGATGAGACAGGTCTTGTCTTTGGTTTAATGCCCCATCCAGAAGCCGCCATTAAAGAAATTCTCTATCCTGGTAGTGTCGTTGAGGGGTCACTAGGTCTATCTATTTTTAAGAATGCTGTCGATTATTGTCGAACACAAGAGGTTTAATCATGACTAAAATTAAAAGGGCCTTATTAAGTGTAAGTGATAAAGAGGGAATCGTTCCTCTTGCAAAGTTTCTTACCGAAAATGGTGTTGAAATAATTTCCTCCGGTGGAACAAGAAAGTCATTAGAGGAAAAAGGTATAGCTGTTACACCAATTGAATCGGTTACAGGTAACCCGGAAGCCTTTGGTGGAAGGATGAAAACGTTAAGCTTTCAAGTCTCTAGTGCGCTTCTTTTTAGACGCAATCATGGTGAAGATATTGATACCGCCAAAAAATTGGGAATAGAGGCGATTGACTTGGTTGTTTGTAACCTCTACCCATTTGCTGAAGTAGCTAAAAAACAAGGTGACTTCGATGAGCTAATCGAAAATATTGATATCGGTGGACCTACTATGGTTAGGGCAGCAGCTAAAAATCATCAAGCAGTAACTGTTTTGACAAATCCTTCCCAGTATAACTTGTTTGTTGAATTATTTAATGTTGGGGCCGGAGCGATTGATGACGTAGCTAAAAGTCATTTTGCTCTAGAGGCGTTTAGGCATACAGCAGAATACGACTCATTAATCACAGAAACCTTACAGCAGCGCTTATTAGGATCTAGATCTTCTTTTCATGGCCATGCAACAGGACCATATGCCAATGAAGTTCGTTATGGAGAAAATCCTCATCAAAAAGGTTTTGTCATTAAAGGCCTAAATACCAAAGAGCGCACTCGCTTGGCGGAGGCACCTGCAATCCAAGGCAAGGCACTCTCCTACAATAATTATCTCGATGCTGATGCTTCTTGGCGCTGTAATAGTGACTTACATATGCAAAGCCCTGATAAACATTGTGTTACTGTTGTTAAGCACTCAAACCCATGTGGCGCTTCTGTGGCGACTAGCTCTTCGGAGGCCTTAAGACTTGCTTGGCAAGGAGATCCGATCAGTGCTTTTGGTAGTATTATTACTTTCAATAAAAAATTGGATTTAGAATGTGCCCAGTTTCTATCTGAGCGTTTTGTTGAGGTTATTATCGCACCAGAGTTCGATGATAATGCTCTGGAGATTCTCTCTAAAAAGAAAAATTTAAGACTTTTAAAACTCAGTCCTGAAACTGAGTCTTTTGATGACCTTATGATTCGTACTATTGATGGCGGATTTTTGGCCCAACAGGAAGATAACGGTCAAGAATTGGAGATAAAGCAGGTCGTCGGTCAACATGATTCGTTAAATAATGATGGGCTTATTGCCTTTGGCCTTAAGGTTACCAAACATTTAAAAAGCAATGCTATTGGATTGGTGGCGGCGATTGATGGACAAATGACTCTCTTAGGTGCCGGTATGGGGAATCCCAACCGTTTAATATCGCTACAGCAAGCGGTGGAAAAAGCTAAAGAGAATGGCCACGATGACCTTGGTGATGCCCTGTTAGTTTCAGATGCTTTTTTTCCATTCAGGGATAATATAGATGAAGCATGTAAATTTGGTATTAGGGCGATTTTACAACCTGGTGGCAGTATTAAAGATAAAGAAGTTATAAATGCTTGTGAAGAATTAGGGATTGCGATGGCCTTTACGGGTATGCGTCACTTTCGCCACTAAGGAGAAAAAAATGAGTTTAACTTACAAAGATAGCGGTGTTGATATTGAAAAGGGCGATGCCTTGGTTGAAAAAATCAAAGGTAAAGTTAAAAAAACATATGGTGATCGTGTTGTTGGTGGTGTTGGTGGGTTCGCTTGCCTATATGAAGTTGCCGATCGTTATCTCGCAGCAGGAACTGATGGCGTTGGAACTAAACTTAAATTGGCATTCGATTTGAATAAACATGATACTGTTGGCATCGACCTCGTCGCTATGTGTGTTAATGATATTATTTGCACCGGAGCAAAACCACTTTTCTTCATGGATTATCTGGCAACTGGTAAATTGGAACTCGAAACTGGCGAGGCCATCATTGAAGGTGTTGTTGAGGGTTGTCTTCAATGTGAGTCTGCTTTAATTGGCGGAGAAACTGCAGAGATGCCAGGAATGTATAGAGAAGGTGAGTATGACTTGGCAGGCTTTGCTGTTGGTGAGGTCTTCCCGGCAAACTTATTAGGTGGTAAGCGCGTAACTGCCGGTCAAAGTCTTGTGGCCTTACGTTCAGATGGTTTTCATAGTAACGGTTTTTCTTTGATTCGAAGAGTTTTAGAAAACCATGAACATCCAGATAAGATGTCTTTACTTAGACCTACTAAAATTTACTGGAAGGCCGTAAAAGGTTTGTTAGAGGCCAACTTAGTTACTGGAATGGCGCATATTACAGGCGGTGGTCTTTTTAATATAGCTCGAATGAATGATTCTTTAGGGTATGAGATTTCCTACAATATCGAAGAGTTTCGGGAAGAGTTTTTCAATGAAGACTTTCGTTGGATTCAAGAAAAAGGAAATATTTCTACCAAAGAAATGCTAAAAACCTTTAATGGTGGTGTTGGTCTCGTAATGGCAACAAGTAAGCCTGATGAAGTTCTGTCTCATCTTGAGAGCATTGGTGAGAAAGGTGTCCTTATTGGGGAAATTACAGATAAATCAGGTTTATTCTTGGGTGGTACTTCTTTTAATTAACTTTGGATTCAGGAGGATTTAGTTCTCCTGAGAGAGTGCAAAGTAAGTGCCCTCGTCTTTTTTTACAGTTTATCGAATGATATAAAATATTTCCTCCCAGAAGATCCTTGTGAGGGATTAAATTCCTTAGGTCTTCATCAAATAAACGACTCAGGTTTTCCTGATGGTTAATAACTTGGGCATTGAAAGTTTTTTTTCCTCTTTTAAGATATGGAATTTTGTCGACAACAATCTTGGTTTGGTTGTTCGTCTTATTTTCACGTACAAAGACGAAGTGTCCTTTTGATAAAATGACATCACCAATTCTACTTGGTGGCGATTTTCTCCAGACCTTTTTACCTCTGCTTATTTTTACTCTTTCATGTTCTAGTTTATAGGTACCCCAGATCTTCGGGTTACTCTTAAAGCTGGCCTTGATTTCAAAATTAGCACTCGTTGCCCCCACATTGGTTGATATAATCAGTAGGGAAAGAGTCGTTTTAATTATTTTTATCATATGTTGGTAGTTACAATATTCAGGCCAATTAATATGTATAAAATTAATGAGTTAGAGTTACTTTTAGGACGGGTTGAGCATCAGGTGGCCAATTTTTAATCAATTTCATCTCTAGGTAGATAAATAGAAATTGTTTTAGCTAGTTTATATATTTGAAGAAATCTTTAATTAGTTTTCATAGGTTTAGACCGAAGAGGTATTAAGAGATTGAAGTATAATCAATATCTTAGTTGTTGAGGAGAAAGCTTGAAGATTCTTCATGTTTCGAAATATTATTATCCTTATTCAGGTGGCATGGAATCCGTTGTTAAGGATTTATGCGAAGGACTTGTTCAAAAGGGTCATGATGTAACTGTAATTTGTAGCCACGATAAAGCTACTAATGAAGAAGAGCTTATTAATGGTGTAAAAGTAGTGCGAGTCGCTCGTACAGGTGTCCTTTTCGGACAAAATATTAATCCAGGATTTTTAACAAAGTTACTTGAATTATCTAATGAAAAAGATCTCGTTCATGTCCATTGTCCTAATCCACAGGCGGAAGCTTATTGCTTGGCCATTCCAAAAGATATTCCTCTCGTGGCGACTTATCATAGTGACGTTGTAAGGCAGAAGCTTCTGCTTAAATTATATAGACCTGTATTTAAAAAGTTTCTAAATAGACTGCAGAAAATTTACGTACCAACTGAAAATCATATTATTTATAGCCAGTTTTTACCTGATTATAGAGAAAAATGTGAGTTGATTCCTTTTGGAATTAGAGAAGATTTCCTGGCCACTAATGATCAAAATTTAAAATGGGCTCAAGATCTTCGTCGTGAACACGGTCCCTATGCACTTTTTGTTGGGCGTTTGGTTGGTTACAAAGGCATCAATGTTCTTATTGAAGCTGCCAAAAACTTTAAACACAAAGTTCTCATTGTTGGCACTGGTCCAGAAAAAGAAAATCTTGAAAAGAAAATTAAAAAACTTGGTCTTGAAAATCAAGTGAAACTCTTAGGGAAAATAGTCGATCCCTCTCATTTTGTGGGTCTCTATCATGGCTGTGAAATGTTGGTCCTTCCATCAGTAACTCCTAATGAAAACTTTGGAGTCGTTCAATTAGAGGCCATGGCGTGCTCCAAGCCTGTTGTTACGACAGATATAAAAAGTGGTGTACCGGTAGTTGGAGAGAAAGGAAAAACCTGTCTCATTGTTAAACCAGGCGACCCAGTTCAACTCTCTAATGCTATGAATATGATCTTTAATAATCTAGAACTTAAAGTATCCCTGGGCAAAAGGGGTAGAGAAAGATTTGAGACCCATTATATGTGGAAGAATATGATAAATCTTCAAATTGATTCTTATAGAAGAACTACTGAAATTCATGAAATAATTGCTAAGCATGGTTACGGTAAAGCGTCTTAGATTAACTAGGTAAAAACAAAGTCAAAAGCCTAAATCGTATCTATACGATTCCCTCTCTCTTTCATTTCATCTATTTTGATTTTCCTCTCAACTATATTACATGCCAGTCTGTAACCCATGTCACATGCTTTCTTGTATTGTTCGAATGCAAGAGTTTTTTGGCCATAATCTTGTTCAAAACTCGCCATTAGGAAACATGATTGCCCATCACTTTGCTTTTCACACTTTCCTTTGTGCTCAAAATACTTTTCGACTTTTTCCTTCAGGTCACAAGCTTGTCTATGGTAACCTTTACAGCTTTTTGTTAAGTAATCTAGAGACCTTTGCCTATTGAATTTCAAATGATGAAGACCAAGTTCATAACAACTTTTTTCTTCTCCAAGTTCGCAGGCCTTATCAAAGAAGGTTGTAGATTCGCCTGAAGCCCCCTTCTTCTTCAATTTCCAGGCCCATTCATAACAGCCTATAGATACCCCAAACTCGCAACTTTTCTTCATTATCTGATCAGCCTGTTCTACTTCACCTTGCTCAACACTTAGGTCTCGCCAATACTGACAGCTAGGCCCGTGCTTGATCGTAAAACAGCCATTTTCTAATAGTTTCTTTGCTTCTTTAATATCATTTATACGGATATAAGACTTCGCTTGATCTAAGCATGCCCTTGGGTCTCCACTTTGACATGATTCTTTTATCTCTTCACTCGTTTGATTGTATGATTGTCGTGACTCTTGAGCAGCTAGACTTTGGCTATCTTCTATTCTTCCAAGTATTCGCGCACTAATGGAAGCTGTTCGACATATGATTGGGCTGCCTCCATTTAGACAAGCACTTTTCATTGGTGAATAGCTAATAAAGAAGACCCCAAGAAGAGCAAAGAAAACAATTGCTGCAATACCTAGTTCTTTAAATTTTTCCCCAATACTTTTTTCTTTTAAGACAGGCATGTCACGTGTTGCCACTGTTTGTCTGTCTGGAAGATAGAATGTTATTGAATGGGCAATGCCGTTAGGGCCCATGTGAAATTTAATTTTTGCTTTGGTATTTTCGACATCATAAAGGCCGTCACCACGTGCTTTAATTTTTTCACCGTGAATTTCATTTGTTTTTAGATGGAGAGAATTACTTTGCAGCAAAATGACGAATGTATTTCCATCATTTTGCTTATAAACACCGGCCAAGGCCTTTAACCTTTCATCACTGGACAAATTCTCTCTCCTCTATAATTTCAATGTTATCAACAATTTGGAGTCAAACAAGGAAAATTTTAGAAAGGATTCTTATGCCCGCTAATAGGAGAGCACTTTTGTATATTAAGATGAAGATTTTCTCCGATACCTTTCCTAAAAGAAGCACCCCGATCTTTGTTCCAATAATGGCACAAATGACCATGAACACTAAAGGGTATAGGTAATCTAGGTAGGGAAACTCTAGGGCCAAGAAGAGGGGTATTTTCAATAAGTGGGTAAACATCTGGGCTAAGGCCTTAGTGGCAACAATTTGTTCTTTATCAAGATCTTTTCTTAAGAAAAATGGGGCCAGTAAGGGACCTGTTGCCCCTATGAGGGGAGCAAGGATTCCTGTGAGTATGCCTAGAAAGAAAAATCCCCAGTAAGGTATATTTAATTGAGGTAACTTTTTGGGCTTAAAGATTGTGTAAAAGATTAAAATGGCCATTGGGACGAGAAGAAATTCTTTATGGCTAATTTCCTTAATAAGGAAGTACGTTGTTAAAGTTCCTATGGGAGCGCCCATAAAGAAGAAGCGACTTATTTTCTTATGAATTTTATCTTTTAAAAAATAACATCGACTAGAATTGGACGAGAGTTGAATAATTCCATGAAGAGGAACAATCACATCCATAGTAAGAAAAAAGGTCATAAAAGAGAGAAGAGTTACTCCTCCTGCCATGCCTACAACTCCAGAAATGATTGCTGTTAAAATGACAGCAAAACCCAATAAAATAGTGATTGGTATACTTATCATTAATGTTCACCTAGTAATCGGTAGTATGATTGGTGGATTTTTTTGTCGTGAAAATCTTGAGGAATTGTCTTGGCACTCGTATTTTGAAATTTAGAAAACTCAACATCAAGCTTAAAATTTCGTAGGTTTGTTGAGAAGTAAATTTCGGCATTGTCTTTGGCGACCCTTATTGCCTCTTTGATTAAGAAGGAGTGATCTCTTTGAACATCAAAAGTTCCCCGAAATTTCTTTGATACAGAAAATGAGGGAGGGTCAATAATGACGATATCGTATGAATCTGATTTGACCTCTCTGATGTAGCTTAAGCAGTCACCCTCGTGCCAATGATGTTTTCTCTCTTCAATTTGATTATGAGCAAAATTCCTCTTGGCCCATTGAAGATAATGAGGGGAGAGGTCGACGCTTGTGACTTGCGCACCTGATCTTGCTAAGGAAACAGACAGAGAGCCGGTATAACAAAAGAGATTCAGGGCCTTCTTATCTAATAATTCTAATTCTAGAAAATGTTGGCGCCATGGACGGTGGTCGAGAAATAGACCAGTATCAAGATAGTCGCTTAAGTTTACTTCAAAAGAAAGTTCACCTTCTTTAATGATTTTTGTAAAATTGGCTTCAGCTTCTTTTTGATACTTATTACCAATTTCTTGAATTTTTCTTTGTTTTATAAATCTCTTGTCCTCTGGAAAACCTAGGGTATCAAGAGCATCATATAATTCATCAATATGGCCTGCGCGCTTTTCTTCATAATCAATTTTCTCTAAGCGCAGCCAAACAACTACATGGTCACCATAGATATCAATAATGTAGGGGTACTCGGGAATATCACGGTCATAAAGTCGCCAGGCCTCATAATGAGATCGCCTGGCCCACTTTCTATTTCTTTTTAGGTTTTTATTTAATCGGTTAAGGATTGACATAGATCTGAATAACATGATTCGCCAAATGACGTAACCATTCATATTCGCGCAAGATCACCGGTGCATTTAAATGCTTCTCTTCACCACTTATTGTGGGGTCATAATCGTATTGTGGCATTGTATCTACTGGGTAAATACTATCTCTTACATAAAAGGCGCCCTTTCCAGAACAACCACCGGCCTGGTTATAAGATGCCTCAACTCGATCTGCTCTCTTTTGGAAAAGTCGTGCCTTTCCTAAAAGCCTCTTTTTCTCTTTTTCTGAAGTCGTATTTATAGACTCCGCTCTTAACTGTTTGGCCCTCTCGCTTATGCTACTTGGAAAATCACTAACGAAAGGACAGCCTTTGGTATCCACCTTGTCATTATATCCCGCGATCATAACAGCATGCCAAAAACCAGTATGGTTATAAATGACTAGTACGGGTCCTTTCTTGGTATCTAAGGCCGCCTTAACTTTATCGACAATATTTTCTGGGGCCGTGGCAACATTCCAGCGGTTACCTGAAGGATCTTCAAATAAGACATTGCGAGAAAAGTGGGGTGTTTTAATAGCATCATTGGGGTTTAGTTGATCAAGAGAGATTACCCAATTGGCCTTTACACCATAATAAGAGCCTTCTTCTTTGGGGTCAGCGAAAACTCTTAGGCCATCCGCTCCTGCTTTATACCAGCCTTTTAAGTAAGGAAAATCCTCATTTTTATAAGTCTCTTTTGTTTTATTTAAACGAAAGATTGTGTCTGTTTTCCAATTTGTTACAAGCTCGCTACCAATACCGGCTTTTGAAAGATTCATGAGGTAACGTTCAGAGAGGTTTTGGTTTTCAAGCCCTTTTGTGGCCCGTTCACGATTAATAAGAACCTCAGTCACGGCGGTATGACTCATGAACAGACATGATCCCGCATTTTCTTGATCTGGAGATGGAACGATATAAGGAAGCCATTCATTAAAGCCACCTAAAAGATCTTGAGCGTCAGGAAGGAGAGCCTTCGTTTGAATGGGAGCTAGGTTTTTCTCTAAATGATTATCTCCGTTTGCGTACTTGATGCCGTAAATAACCTCGGAGGCGTCGACAGATATGAGAGATGATAAGAGAACTGATAAGTAGGTGAAACCCAATAAGCTAATTGATTTCATTTAATTTTCTTCCTTGATTAAAATTAAGTAGTTAATTAAAACAGTCGGCCAACGTCACGTCATGCCACGATGCTTTAACTTATTAAATTTATTGATATGGAATTCTTACACACTAGGTAAAAAAAACAGGGCCTCCTGCTAATATCAACCTTTTAGGCTATTTAACTTTCCTCCATTTCAAAAGAGGACATTTATTAAATGAATTACCTAAAACTCATTATTACCCTAAGTCTTTGTTTTTTAGTCACTGGGAAGGCCTTAAGTGACGAATTAGTCAGCAAAGAAAATCAAAATTACCTTAAAGACCTAGAGAAAGAAGACAAGTCATTAGCAATTAGTGCAATGCATGCGATGGATAATTTTCTCAACCGTGCAGGACTAAAATTAGCAATCAATAATGCAGGTCTTAGAGGTAACAGTGCCTCAAAAGTGGAAAGCATTGTTAGATTGGCCCTAAAAAATATTTCAGGTACTGAAAAACCAGATCGAGAAAGTATAATTCGCGGCCTTAGTGTTGTTACAAGTGGGTCCGATAAAAGAATTAAAGATAATCTCATTAAAATTTTCCAAAAAAAACAAAATGAATTAACTGATACTGACTTTGTAAATGCAGTTAACGCTCTGGTGTTTCTGGCCGGTCGTTATGGACTAGATAACTCTTTGGCCCTTGCTTGTAGTGCTTGCGTTGGCGGTAATTTAGCTAAGAAAGGTTTCTTAATTTCTTATGAGCAGATAACGGATAAGCAAACTTCTTTCATTTTAAAGAATGTAATTCCTACGGACACTCGTGAGCTTGGTAATTTTATAGGTTCTCGATTAAAACGTCTTGGACTGCGCCCTCAAGGTAGGCAGTACTATAGAGTTTTAAACTCTGCAGATGAGAAAAACTTTGCTCTATTTCTTAGTATCCCAGACCACGGAACTAATGGTCAAAAGGCACTGTTTACAGCGATAAAAAAAATAAGTGAAAAAGCAAATGGAGAGATTGATATTCTTGACTCTAATAATAGTCATAAACTTTGGCGTCTCTATAGCTCAAACTTGAATGATCTAGAATTAAAAGGGTGGAGTGACCTTCTAGAGGAAGTGGCAAAAGATGCTAAGGCCAAAGGTGAAGTGAACAAGAAGGCCGCCTTCTTGCGCTATTTTGAAAGTAGGGTGGGAGATGATCCGAAATTGGCCCGTCGTTACGAAGTTATTAAAAGTAAGAACTGTTTTTTTAATTAAAAAGGTACACCCATGAAATTTAGTCAATTTAAGATCACCTCTTATTTTGTAAGTCTTGCTCTTGTTTTCACATCTTTTACGACAACGATTCCTCTTGATTACGTTATTGCCCAAGATGCTCCGGCCCAAAGTGCCTACGATGTTTACGCTGACCTCCAAGATGCGGCCACTTCGTTCAATGCAAGAGCACTAATGGTTGGCGATGACTTGGCAATAGAGGGGATGGATGCTGGCGTTACTTATGGTGCAGAAAAGGAAGCATCATCAAGTTTATTGACCAGAATTATGACCCCACCATCTTCTACTGTGCAGGATATGGTAAATAAAATGCCGGATGAAAGTAGAAGTGCATTTCTAAAAGACTTTTTTTCAAACTATCTGAAAAACGCAAATGGTTACAGAACCTTTAAAAATGATGAAGGTGTCGTTATTGATTATGCTACTGATGTAGCTGACATCGACGGAAACCCCAAAGTTATTGATCTTGAAGTCTTTCGTAATCTAGATGTTGAGAGTGCTTCCTTAGGGGAACTAGAATCTAAGTTTACCCAGTGGCTTGGAATGACTGATGATCGTCCACTTTCATTCCTTAAGCCTTCTGTAAGAACAAAAATGTTTCACGGAAAACTTCCCGGTATGAGTGATATGTACCGCCTGAAAGGGAGTAACTACGAATACTCTAGCTGGGTGGCAACATGGGGTAAGGCACAGAAATATATTCGAGATGCCCATGGACACGGTGGTGGACAAGGTGGTGGTTGGGAAATTAACTTTCTTCCTCAGCAAAGCTATGGTGAATTTGAAGAAATGGTCATGTGGTTTCGAACGGAGTTAAAGAATGCAGGTAAGCTTTTTCAAGCTCCAGGTCATCAGCGAATGGTATTTAGGAAACATCCTGATTTAGATGAAGGCCGTCTTTCAGAAACTTATCGAGCGATTCAGGCACTTATTGTCGTTGACGGTATTCAAGGTGGGACAGGTATTGAAAAGGCAAATTATAAGTCAGTTCAAACTGATGAGGCGTTAAAATCATTAAATACGACTCGTGGAGTAATTAAATTAGAAGGTGAACGATGGGCAAGTAATACTCATGGTGTAGAATTTAGAGCTGGAACGAAAGATATTAGGGCCGCTCGTTTCTATCAAACCGTTCTCGCTGCTCGAGTGGCAACAAATGATTTTTCTGGAATGAGCTCAATTGATGATTATGCCCTTTATGACGGCAGTTCTTTTCAGGCCAGTCAGTTGGCGCAACGTTTTGATGTTCCAGAAGAGAAGGCTCAAAAAGCGATTGATAATTTAAATCGAGCGAGCATAAAGGCCAGTTTTACTTTGCCCTTTTGGAAGTGGGAAGACGAAGGAATACCTTTTATAAGTGATACTAAAAAGAAATTCATGAAATCTTTAACAAAAGATTTTATTCTTCAGGCCGCTGAGTTACCGGATACTGGTATTGAGCAAAGCGCTAGAAACTTAATGAGGTCTTGGACCAAATCAACAAAAGTTGGTGATGAACTTCGTAAGTATTTAAAACCCGCACGAATGGCCGAAAGTACATCGGATCTTTTAACTTTTAAAATTCCAAGTGGCCGACCAGTCGTAGCAAATCCTGTTGACGTTAATAATATTGACTTGGGTATTGAATATTCTGGTAAATTTCCCTTGGCATTAGATGCACAATATTCCGCTGATAGGTTAGTGGACAACAAAAAAGCATGGCTACAAACAAGAATTGATCTAACAGGTGATGAGAGAAAAGCAATTATTAAAAAAGTCGCCGATGATCTATTGGCCGCACTTGGTGGTACTGGCGAGTCCGAAGAAATTATCGACGGTGGTGGTCATGGTCATGGCCTTGAAGTTGCGTATTCTATTCGTGATCCAAAAAACCGTAAATGGATCGTGGAGTGGGATGGTATTGGTCGCTCTTATAACTCTCAAGGAGAGATTGTAGAGAACTCTGTTCGTGGAGGTTCAGTAGAGCTTGTCACTCCTAAATTTGTTCCTCAAGTTGAAGAAATGGAAGCAGTATATGCGGCCTTCGATAAGAATAATATTATGCCTACGATCAAGGCCGGTGGTGGTCACATAAATGTTGATCTTGCTCCTTTTGATAATAATCCAAGAGCTCTTGCTCGTTTTATGTCTATTTTTCATGAGCACAGAGGAATTATTAGTTTAATGTTCCAGTACGTGAACCGTTTAAAATCAGCAGAGCCTATCGATATCGATAGTGAGCTGGCCGGTTCTCTTAAGGATTTCAATGGCAGTGAAGAGGAACTTAAGAAGCTTTTATATGATAAGCGCTATTTCAATACTCGATATGGACGAAAGACTAGGTACAACCAATTAGATGTTTCAGCTTATTACCAAGATGTTGTGCCTGAAGAGTTTATTACTGAAGACTTTGATATTAATTCGCCTACCGATCCTTGGAGACGAACTTTTAGGGTTGATCCTAAAATCAGAAAGGCAGAGTTTCGTCTATTCAATGCACCAAGAGACCCAATGGAGAGTGCTCTGCAAATTAAGCTTGTGAGAGCAATATTAAATAAGGCCTTAAATGAAGAGTCTCCTTTATCTGGGGCAGTCCAAAAAGTAGATCATGTTGGCTATTTAAAAAATACTGAATCTGCCTATGCAGATCTTCAAAAACTTTGTGATGATCTTGGGCTTGATGTTTCTGATTACCGGCCTGCTTTAGCTGAAGGACTTAGTGATACAGATATGGCAACTCGCTCGCTATTTTTTGAGCCACTTGCTGATAAATTAAAGCTTCATCCGCTACAAAGTGCATGGGGTCAGTCCGTAGCGGCACGTTCAAATGATAATGCCTTAAATTCTGATGGTAGATTATGGACTCCAGGTGCTGCTGATGAGCAAAATACACTGACTCATGAAGCAAGAGTTAGAGCGGCTCTTGAAGCTGAGGCCCAAAGGGCGCGTATTGTGCCAATTAGAGAAGTACCAGGTGACTTTATACGAACTGATAGTTGTGTTGATGCTGCTGGAGCCTTTTTATAAGGTACTGACAATGGGCACTAATTGATCTAAGGTGCCCATATGAGTTCATTCTATACTGTAACCAGAGATGATTTTGAAAGTTGGTGGCTAGGCCAGGGCATGGCCTTGGGCGCTCAAAAGCGCATTCAAAGTGCCTTGGTTACTGGTACATTAAGAGAAGTTCCTACATTTCATCCTGAAGTTTCAAAAATTGCTTTAAATAATTTAAAGAATAGTTTTGATTTTACTCTTCCTAAAATATTTGAAAAGAGAGTCGCAGAAGACGGAACGATTAAATACCTTTTTGAATTAACTGATGGTTTGAAAATCGAAAGTGTCGCTATTTCTTTTCATAAAAAATATACCATTTGCTTAAGTACCCAAGCTGGTTGTGGAATGGCCTGCACCTTTTGTTTTACTGGTACCCAGGGATTAAAAAGGAATTTAGAACCCCATGAAATCATAGGCCAGTATATTGCTGTTTGGCGTGATTTAAAGGTGATGAAAAATCATAAGGTAACTCCTAATATTGTATTTATGGGCCAGGGCGAACCCCTTCATAATTTTGATCATCTTAAAACTGCTATTGAATACTTATGTTCTACCCCGGGTATCTCTCTTGGGCCTAGGCAAATTACGATATCTACCGTTGGTTACTTACCAGGCCTAATGAGATGGGAAGAGTTACCGCCAGTAAACCTTGCCGTTAGTCTTCATTCTCCTTTTGAAATTGAAAGAAGTCGCCTTATCCCAATGAATAAGGCCTATAGTATTGAAAAAATATTGGAAGTATTAAGTGGTTTTTCTTGGGGACGAAGAAAGGTTATAAACTTTGAGTACCTTTTATTAGGGGACCTCAATGATTCCCGTGAACATGCTAAAGAGCTATCAAAGTTAATTAACCCATTTCCAAGCCTTGTGAATATTATTCCTTTTAATCCCTATCCAGGCAGTCCATTTAAGAGACCGAGTACTGCCGTTGTTGAACAATTTAAAGCGTGGTTGGTGGAAGAGAAAGTAAGGGCCATGGTTCGGGTGACTAAAGGTGATGAGATTTTGGCCGCCTGTGGACAATTGGCCAATCAGTTTAAATAAAAAAAGGAGGTCCAAAGACCTCCTTTCCTAATGATTAGTTTTTTTACTTTAACAACTATCTAGCTCCAACAGTACCTGGAGAAACAAAGACACTAGACTCTTCTTCAAAACTCTCTTCAGTAGTGTGTCTTGGAATATCTGTTACAAAGTTTTCAAAACCTTCTGATAGATCAACTTCTCCTAAAAATTCTTCTTCGACTCTACGGTAAGTTTCACCATCACAATTTGCAACTCGTTGCGAAGAATCAATCTGACAGTCTTGCTCTGTTTCGCCTTCTACAACTTTTTCACCTCTTATTGGCTTAATAAGTCTTCTTGGTGGCTTAACTCCTAAGTATGAATGGCTTAATTCTTCAATTTGTTTATCAAGTTTATAGTTTGCTTTTTTGAGGGCCGCCAAATCTGCGAGGCGTAGATCTCCAACATCATCTGAATGCTGAAGTTTACTTACCCTCTCGGCCAAAGCTTCCATTTGATCTCTAATGGCAGCGACTCTTGGATTAACGGCCATTCTCTTTGCCTTTTCAGATACTCCAGCTTGACTACCACCCTCACCTTCGTCGGACTGTCTGTCGCCTTGTACACCAGCCTGGCCTCCGCCTTGTCCTTCGCTTATTTCAAGTGGCGCTGCTTCTGCTCCATCCATATCCTCTTGGGCATGAATAGGGAGTAGGGATGCACCTACAAAGAGAAAGCTTACAAGAAAGACTTTTGCTTTAAGAGTATTTAGTTTCATGGTTTTCATCGGGGTCTCCTTAATTCAACGTTAACTTCTTACAACTTCAGTTCAGTACAACTTAACGACTTATCCATGAAATAATTATGGACGGATTAATCCTCTCGCTCCAGATAATTGAGGTTTTTTGTTGGTATTGGTTATAGTTTCAAGTATTTGCCAATAAAAGGGCTAGTTGAAAAATTGCCAACTTTCTTTGGCGGGCTCTCAATAACTCACTGATTTTGCTGTATAATGAGCACATGATTAATCATAAATTCAAGTCCCTCTTATTCATAACTTTGGTAATAGCGTCTTCTTGTCAGAGGTTTAGGCCTTGGCCTGGGCAAGCGATTCTTGCTCCACGCTCAAACCCAACGGAAGGTGTTTCTCAGGCCATAGGTTATTACTCATCCGGTTGTTTAAAGGGTGGTAAGACTTTCAATGGCCGGGAACGGGGTTTAATCATCTCGCAAACTAGGAAGGGACGATTTTGGGGTCATTCTCAATTGATTGACCTCTTAACTGAAGTGGGTGAGTTTTCCCATAAAGTCTTAAAGAAGGCCGTGGTTATAGGTGATCTGTCTTTGAGTAGAGGCGGGCCTACAGTGGGTGGACACAGTTCTCATCAAAATGGACTAGATGTCGATATTTGGTTTGATATGGCCGCTGAAGGGCCAAGAAGTTTCGTGCTCCTTCAAACTGAGGAGATGAAAAGTATTTTAAAAGATGGCGTAATGGGGAAGGGCTTTGCTAAACCCCAGCAGATGTTACTCTCTTTGTTATCTCAAGATAAAAGAGTTCAAAGAATCTTTGTGCATCCTCTTATTAAAAAGAAACTATGTTCAGACAAGATGCTTTTTAATGAGGAGAGCTTAAGGAAGATAAGGCCGTGGTATGGGCATGATGATCACCTTCACTTACGCTTAAATTGTCCTGAAGGTGATAAAAGTTGTCGTAAACAACCCGACCCTCCTGTAGGAGATGGGTGTGATCAGCTTGAGTGGTGGTTTACTGAAGAGGCACAAGCTGAACAAGCTAAATTTAATTATAGCTTTGATAGTATGAAAGAAAAGTATTTGAATGGTATAGAGTCTCGGCCAAAGGAATGCCTTGGTATCTATCAAGGAGAAAAACTATGATAGGTTCCAATCTTCCAAACCCTCACCCAAATGGATGCTTTTGGTATGACTATGCTGAGAAATGGGGTGTTCCTGACATTAAGTATTGTGAAGAGACACTTTGCCAATTTATAAGTGAGCCCGCAAATACCTGGAGTAACTTGGCCATCGTATTTGTAGGGATCTATGTACACTTTATTTCCAAGAAAAATCCTGAGAACAATAGTAAATTTATAAATCTCTATGGTCTTAATACAGTATTCGTAGGCCTGTCTTCTTTGCTTTATCATTTATCAAATAACTTTTTAACTCAATTTATAGACTTCTTAGGAATGTATGCTTTCTTTGGCCTGCTCTTCTTAGGCAATTTGGAGTTGTTAGGGAGAATTAAAAGCGAACGCTTACTTCCGGTATATTTAATTAGCTTTCTGCCCTTTAGTGTAATGTTCTTTATCTTTCGTTATAGCGGTATTCCCGTTCAACTCTCCATTGCTATTATTATATTTGGAGGATTGATAACCAAGGTTTTGGTGGTAAAAAGGCAAAAGGTTAATTATAGCTACTTACTAGCGGCATTGGTTACTTTTGTTATCGCAATAAGCTGTCAGTTATTAGATATAAATCGGGTGGCCTGTGATCCAACTAATCATTGGTTGCAGTTTCATGGTCTTTGGCACTTTTTTAATGCTATCGGCATCGGCTTTCTTTTCTTCCATTACCGCAGACTTTCTCGTCATGGTGGTCAGTAGGAGATAAAGAAAAAAGAGATGTGATTAAATTTTTATTTATAATCTGAGTTTTTAAAGAACTCCACGTCAGGATATTTTTCAAGAACTAACTTTAGGTCCCATTCAGAGCGAACACTAAAGCAAATCCGCGCCTTATGATCATAACAAATGTTGTTCGCGTTTTTGGAAACGAATTCTTTTTTCATCTTTTCATTTGGAAAGCGTAGCCAACGAATCCCACTGAATCCATAGTTCTCATATTCACCGTGAACATTGTACTCGTCTTCGAGGCGATGTTTTACGACCTCAAACTGAAGCATACCAACTGCACCAAGAATTTTCTCATTAACTGTATGGCGGGTAAAAACTTGTACAGTTCCTTCCTCTGAGAGTTGGGTAAGACCTTTATCAAGTTGTTTCCCTTTCATCGGATCTTTTAACAAAACCTTTTGAAAAATCTCAGGGGCAAAGGCAGGTATGCCTGTGTATTGAAATACTTCACCCATTGTAAAGGTATCACCAATTTGGAACTTACCCGTATCGTGAAGGCCGATGATATCCCCTGGAAATGCCTCTTCAACAATATCTCTGTCTTGAGCTTGAAAAATGAGGGGAGTGGCTATTTTGATATCTTTACCTGTACGTACATGATGTATTTTATCGCCTCTTTTAAAGTGACCTGTGCATACTCGCATGAAGGCAACTCTATCCCTATGGCGCTTGTCCATATTGGCCTGAATCTTAAAGATAAAGCCTGAGAATTTATTGTGATTAGGGGCAATTATCTTTTTTTCACTGTCATTACTAAATGGTGCCAACTGAACTTCCCTGGCCATGGGTCCTGGGGATTGAGTTGAAATATGATCAAGAGTTTCTTTGACTCCGAAGTTATGAAGGGCCGTGCCAAAGAAGACCGGGGTTTGAATTCCCGCTAAAAACTCTTCTTTATCAAATTTAGGCATTAACTCTTGAACCATCATGAGTTCTTCTTCTAGTTTTTCTTTAAGTCGCTCGCCTATGTAGGAGATAACTTCTGGAGAATTAAGGTCACTAGCATCAAGAATATCTGGCTCAGTTGGGTCTGCATCTTGGCTAAAGCGAGTAATTGATTTTGTTTGGAGGTCATAGACCCCTTTAAAATCAACTCCATCTCCTACAGGCCAGGTCATGGGTGCGCACTGGATGGATAAGATTTTCTCAATATTATCGATAAGCTCGAAGGGATCCATGGCGTCCCGATCAAACTTATTCATAAAGGTTACAATGGGAGTATCTCTTAAACGGCATACTTCCATAAGTTTAATGGTCTGGTCTTCAACACCCTTTGCAGAGTCGATCATCATCAACACGGATTCTACGGCCGTTAATGTTCTATAGGTATCTTCGGAGAAGTCCTTGTGACCAGGAGTATCGAGTAAGTGCATGGCGCGACCGTTATAGGAGTAGCTCATGACGGCGGAAGAAATAGAGATTCCTCTCTCTTTCTCCATTTCCATCCAATCGGACTTGGCATAGTTGCCGTGCTTTGATTTTACCATTCCTGTTTCACGTACTACTCGACCAAACCAAAGTAGCTTTTCAGTCATGGTTGTTTTACCAGCATCCGGGTGAGATATGATGGCGAATGTACAGCGTGGCTCTATGCCCAATTTCATAATTAACCTACCTAAAGTATGTGTGACTTATAGCAAAATCTTAATAATAGGTCCATATGCAATAAGAGGTTCTAGAAGCACAGGAAAACCAAAATCAAATTTAAAAAAAAATCGCTTAATCTAATTAATAAGGTAAATGACGGGTGCCGTGAATAACGCGTCGAGTTTTTGAGGATACGATTAAACAATTGGCAGACATGGTCTTACTTTATGGAGTAGTTGTGGTTAATATGGGCGCATGAAAAAATTAAACTCACTAAAACTATTGATCCTCGTTCTCTCTATCCTAAGCGGCTGCGCTCATTACACTCCTGAACAGCAAGTTGCTGAAACAAAGCGGCTAAATGCTTTCTTTGAAAAAGTCTTTAATGACAACATAGAGAGATATCCTACTTGGCAGACTTATCTTGGACTTAAAACCAATTACGACAAATTGAATAATGAGACTGAAGAGTACAGTTTAGAGTCTCTAGAGATGGCCAAAAACTACCTCAAAGAAATGAAAGGATTTAAATATGACTCTCTCACTCATCAGGGGAAGTTAAGTTATACCCTTTTTAAGAAAAACCTCGAAGATCGTCTTGAGTCATGGAAATGGCGTCACCACGGATACTCTCTTAATCAGATGTTCGGCTATCATAGTGGAACTCCGTCTTTCATGATCAATATGCATCGAGTGGCGAATAAAGTTGAGGCAGAGGCCTATATCTCTCGATTAAAAGAAATCAGAAGAGTCTTTAAAGAGAGAATGGTTGATAATTTAAAACAAAAAGAACTAGGTATTCTACCTCCGGCGTTTGTTTATTCTAAAGTCATTGAAGATTCTCAAAATATTATCAAAGGTTATCCTTTTACGAAGAAAGAGGGCAGAAGTCCTCTATATGCTGATTTTGTAAAAAAGGTGGATCAGCTTAAACTCAAGCCCTCTGAGAAGTCACAGTTAAAAGGTAAGGCGAGCAAGGCCCTGCTTGATTCTGTTGGCCCCGCCTATAAAGATCTTATTTCTTATATGAAGAGTATCCAGAGTCTCCAAAAGAACTCACATGGTGCTTGGTCTCTACCTAACGGTGAAGAGTATTACCGCTATAGTCTACAAAAACAAACAACCACTGATATGGGGCCTGCAGAGATTCACGACTTTGGTTTAAAAGAAGTTGATAGAATTCATTCTGAAATGCGAGAAATCATTAAAAAGGTAGGTTTCAAAGGAAACTTACAAGACTTTTTTAATTACATGAAAACTGAGAAGCGTTTCAAATATCCCGATAGTCAGGCGGGTAAGGAAGCCTATTTAAAGAAGGCGCGTGAAATTATTGGAACAATGGAAAAGTCTTTACCGAAAATGTTTAAGACGCTTCCAAAGGCCAGAGTAAAGGTTAAAGCGGTCGAGGCCTACCGTGAAAAGAGTGCAGGCATAGCTTTCTATCAAGGACCGTCTCTGTTTGGAGATCGTCCAGGGATCTATTACGTTAATCTCTATAAAATGGAAGATAACCCAATATACAAAATGGAAGGGCTTGCCTACCATGAGGCCCTACCCGGTCATCATATGCAGATCGCCATTAAAACTGAGCTTCAAGAACTTCCTAAATTTAGAAGAACTGGTGGTTATACGGCCTACTCTGAAGGTTGGGGACTTTATTCAGAAAAATTACCTAAAGAGTTTGGTTTTTATAAGGACCCTTATTCAGACTTTGGTCGTTTAACGATGGAGCTGTGGCGTGCTGCTCGTTTAGTAACGGATACAGGTCTTCATTATAAGAAATGGAGTCGTGAAAAAGGTATAAAATATTTGAAAGATAATACTCCAAATGCAGACCTCGAAATTATGAAGGGTATCGAGCGCTATATTGTCATGCCTGGACAGGCCACAACATACAAAATTGGAATGCAGAAAATTTTGGATTTACGCCAGTATGCTAAAAATGAGCTTGGTGATAAATTTGATATTAGAGTCTTTCATGACATCATCTTGAGAAGCGGTCCCTTGCCACTTGATATTCTCGAAGATCAAGTTGTTAAGTGGGTCTCTCAATAACACTATTGAATAATGTCAGAGTAGGGTTTTGAATAATCACAAGTTGTAGATTCCAAAACCTCTTTCTCTTTATTTGTAGCAATATTCTTGATTGAAAGTGTGGTTACTTCTAGCCTTTGATTATCATCATTAAAGAATCCATTAACGCGAATTGAGACCTGATCTCTTCTGTTTGCTGATACCTGAAATCTCTCACTCTCTGCCCTTGTCGTTAGAACCTTGTCTCCAATAGAGGAGAGAATATGGTGCTTTGATTTCCAGTATTCCTTTTGAGTAGCGACTTTCATCCGTATAATGGGTGCCTTGAATTGATCCTGCTCTTTTATAGTATGCCATTTTCCCTTAATGATAAGGTAATCAGTTTTGAAACATTCTCCATGTAAGGTTATTTTCTTCTCTTCCTTAAGGATTTCCTGGTAGCTCATTTGGGCCACGGCAGGGAAACTGAAAAGAATGAGTAGATTTATAAATTTAAGCACTTCTTCCTCTAATTTTGTCTTTTATTGTCCACTTAAGGTAACGGGAAAGCATTTTTACTGCAAAATTGAATGTAAAAAAGGCCCTAGAAAACTAGGGCCTTTGCTTGATTTAGAGCAATTTTCTTATGAATTTATTGTTTTAACCGGGCCATATGGGCCTCTTTAATTTTACCGATAACCTCTTTTGAGCTCATTTCCTTTAAAAGACCTGGTTCAATGATATTTTGCTGGAGTTCAAAGAGCTTTGTAATTGGCTCTGCTAGGTTGAGCTTTTTGTTTGCTGTTACTTCATCTACTTTTCTTATAGGAGTGAAGTGAGGCGCAGTTGTCAGAACTTCAGGAGAGTCCTCTAGAATTTTATTTATACTAACAAGGACCTCGATAAAGTCATCAAGTTCAGCTTTTGAGAAACTCTCTGTTGGTTCAACCATAAGACCAAAAGGTTCTGGAAAACTTACTGTAGGTGCATGAAGACCAAAGTCTAAAAAAAGTTTTCCAATCTTGCTGATGGCCTGGGCCTTGGGTGTCCCTGAAGCTTGAATTCTATCAAAGGTTTCTTTTGATATGGTGATAATAAACTCATGCATTCTGGGAACATGATCAGCTCCAGTTGGTAAGTTGGGATAAAGACCTTCTAGTCTTGCAAATAAGTACTTTGCAGAGAGAACAGCTACGGCCGCCATTTCACGTACACCAGCACCACCAAGCGCCTTAATATAAGTATAGGCCCTCACCTTATGGGCGAAGTTACCCCAATGACGATGGAAACTACCGATTGTATGTTTAGGCGTTACTGCTTCGTAAACACCACTACTGTTCTTAGTAATTTGTTTACCTGGCATAAAATCAATCAGCTTGGAACTTACTGCAACGATTGCATCGCCTGGGCCACCACCGCCATGAGGAATCGTCCAAGTCTTATGAAGATTGTTATGAACGGCATCTACACCCATGGCATCAAGATCGACCCAACCAGCGACAGCATTCATATTAGCGCCATCCATATAGACCAATCCATCAACGGAATGAATAAGCTCTGCAATTTCTTTGAAACGTGCCTCGAAAATTCCGGAGGTATTAGGATTTGTAATCATAATACCGGCAATGCGCTCATTATAAAGTTCAACAAACTCTTTGAGTTGGTCAAAGTCAATTTGACCATTAGAGTCTGCTTGAATAGGTATAATACCAGTGGCAGTTTCACCTCTACCTTTTGTTGCAAAACCGGCCATTGTGGCAGTCGCGGGATTAGTTCCGTGGGCCGATGAAGGTATTAAAATTATATCCTTCTTGTCTCCATTTCCTTTAGAGCGGTGATACGCTTGAAACATTTTGATACCGACGAGTTCCCCTTGAGCGCCAGCAACGGGCTGGGTGGTTACACCTGGTAGGCCAGTTATTGCTTTGAACTGCTCTTGGATTTCGTAGAGAACTTCAAGGGAACCTTGGGCATCGGCAAGTGGTGCTTGAGGATGAAGGTCAGTAAAACCCTCAAGTCCCGCAGCATAATCGTTAATATAAGGGTTGTACTTCATGGTGCACGAACCGAGAGGATAGATATTATCGTCTGGACTTACATTCATGTCTCCTAACTTTTTATAAAACGTCTTGAGCTCGTCTAGGCTAAAGTTTGGAAGTCCAACTGGCCCTTCTCTGTAAAAGTCTTGAGGGACAGCTGCAATTTCATTTTCAACCGTACTCTCACTACCATACTTAGCTTGAAGAAAGCTTATAAGGAGGTCATAATTTTCTTTTGTTTGGGCATCATTAAAATAAATGAGAAGGGCAGGCTTCTTTACTCTCTCTGTTATATCCACACCAATATGAAGGCCAGATAAACGGGCCTTCTCTATTAGCGCCGCTGTATTTTCGGGAAGAACAATGGCCACTTCATTAAAGAACGGAGTCTCTGGTGCGAAGAGCTCAAGGCTTGTTTCCTCGTTAATAAAGTGAGCAAATTCTTGGGCACGTCTATGTCCTAATAGATTGGCTTCTTTAAGCCCATCTTCTCCCTTCGCTAAGAGACTGGCCCCAACTATTGTCGCCAGGAATGATTGGTTGGAACAAATATTGGAAGTCGCTTTTTCACGACGGATATGTTGCTCACGAGTAGAGAGAACCATCACTAAACAATCTTTTCCTTCTTCGTCTTTCGCCTTTCCAACAAAGCGTCCAGCAGTAGAGCGGATAGCATTCTTATTCTCTTCATTAAAACGAATGCCAAATAGCCCAAGACCAGGGCCTCCGAAATTAGGTCCAATCCCTAGGTGCATTCCCTCTCCGACGATCATGTCAGAGCCTTTATTTCCCCATTGATTGGGAGGAGTAAGACCACCGCTCGCCAATGTTTGTGGGTCAATAATACCAATAACCAAAGCCCCTTTTTCGTGAATGAGGTTGGTAAGTGTATGAATATTTTCTAGTTTTCCAAGGGAGTTAATCTGAGGAAGGGCAACTGCTGCAACATCTTCAGTGATTTCAGCTAAGAGTTTTTCTTCATCTATAAGACCGTGCTCGTTTAGTGGAATGTAGACAATTTCTAGGTCAGTTTCTTCTGCAAGAGTATTTAGTACTTCAATATCTCCAGGATATATTCCTTCACTAACAATGACTTTATTTGTCTTCCTCTTAATCCTTAGAGCAGTGTTAAGAGCTTCAAAAAGCGCCGTTGAACGATCATAAAGAGAAGCATTAATGGCCTCAAATCCCGTTAGCATGGATAGAGTTGAAGCATAATTCCAAAGAGTGTGGAGTGTTCCTTGAGAGCGCTCTGGTTGATAAGGAGTATAGGCAGTTGTTAAACCACGTATACTACAAACATAAGGAACTATCTCATGAACAGCACTCCATTTTAGTCCATCACCAAGAAAGCAGGGGCGAATATTATTTTTACTCGCTAGCTCTTCCATGTGCTCAACAAGTTCACCGTAAGGCAGACGTGGGCCTATGGCCGGATCTTGAGTCATCATGATGTCTTTTGGAAGATGAGAAAATAACTGTTCTCTATTTCCAGCACCGATAGTAGAGAGCATGTCTTTAATATCTGCTTCACTGGCAGAAATGTAGAAAGTCTTTAATTCCCTCGGAAGTTCCTTAGGGTTGTATGGTAGGCGCTCTAGCATAGCTGGATTTAACGAATTGAGATTATCTAACTCGCCTTGCTTGTAATTGATTTTATTGTCTGAGACGGACTGAGATTCTGTGGTAGTTTGACTCATAAAATTCCTGCCTTCGCATTTGCTTGCGTGTGTATTAAGTCTTTGTTTTTCAACATTTTTATCATGAAAGCCAACATCCTTTCTAGTAGAATAGACCGATGTTTATCGAAGTTACATTACTAGAAGAGCTAAAAGGGCCAATGTATAACATTTTGCAGCAATTTCCTTGGGAATTTGAGGTTAAATATGCATTAGGCACCCAACTCTCTACTGGCGAAATTGGTCTTGATAGTCGGGGTCCCATACTTGGGGCCATGCCTGGTCAAAACCCCATTCGCTTTTCTTGGAATGAGCAGATTCATTCCTGGCGTCGTGATGCCCAATGCCTTCAGGGAAAAGGTCCATTATTTAAGGCCCTTGGTGTAAGAAGGGGAGAAACTGTTATTGATACGACGATGGGCCTTGGAAGAGATACTTCCCAGTTATTGGCCGCTGGAATAAAAGTATTGGCCTTTGAAAGGGTCCCCGCGGTCTTCTTCTTAGGTGTTGCTGCTCAGATATTTGAGGGACTCTCAAAAGAGCGGTTACAACTCAACTTTGGATCCTGTCACAGCAACCCCGAAAACTACCCAATATTCTTTGACCCAATGTTTGATGATGGAAAAAAACGTAAGGCCAAGCCAAATAAAGGCATGGAGGTTTTTCATCAGTTGGTTGGAGGAGATGAAGATTCGAGTGAGGAAGCAGAGCGCTTGCGCCACCTAACAAAGAGGCTTGTTATCAAGCGGTCTCCAAAAAGTGTCGAGTTGTTAAAAGGACGTAATAGCAAATGGGAGAGTAAGGCCCTGCGCTTAGATTTATATCTAAATTAGGCCGCCATTTTAGCGGCCTTTTCCTGTGCTTTTTGAATGAGACGAGCATCGTGACCGATTTGGCGCACAATTTTTCTCATATAAAGATTTTCCCAAATATTAGTAAAACTAAACCTAATCCCAAGTCCACGTTCATTGTTGAAAGAGTGCTGGCTCTTAACTTCACCGGCAATGGTTATGGACATATCTTTGTAGTTAATATTTAGAAGCACGATAGTTCCAACTTCTATGACACCTTTATGGCCCATAAAAATACCTGATTGAGAAATATTTAGAATTTCAGAATCCAACAGTTGACCAGGATTATTAATACTAAAAGTTACAGGCAAGCGCATATCGTAACGAGTTCTGGTTTCCCACCAGCGAACAGATCGGTCAAAGAAGGGACGCCTTACATCGGGAAAGGCGAAGTAGATAACAATCAGGGCGTTTACAAAGAGTAGGGCAAGACTTGATACAAAAGGCACTTCACTTACATATGGCCATGTGTATTTCTCATAAGTCATATGACTATAAATACTATAAAATTGAACGCCAACAAAGACAGGGTAACTCCAGCGCTTTACACCAAGTAAAGCAAGACCACCTAGAGGAAAGAGAAACCAGAATTCAAAGATTTCTCTTGGAGTATGGATTTGTGAAATATTACTGATGATTGTTGAAAAACTAAAAGGAGTGGTGAATTTAAAATAAGATATTTTTATGATTGGCTCTAAGAGGTGGGCCAAAGCAATCATGATAAATATCAGCGGGCGATGTTTCATGTTGTCCTCTAAGTTTAAACACTCGGTATAAAACCGAAAGTCTCTATAGCCTAACAAAGGGTCGCGGTAGTACCTAGCTCCCTCTGTAATTTTAAAGGCTTATTGCTTAATTTATCGGACAGTAGCGCCAAAATCTTAGGCCAAAGTGCCACAAGTGCAGGTCGGATAGACTTAAGACCAAGAAATTGGCTTTATGTTATGTACTTTTAGGTACTTATTGGCCTTAGAAAAAGGCCGAGAACCAAAGAATCCTCGATAAGAAGATAGTGGAGAAGGGTGAACGGACTTTAAGACCAAATGACGTTTCTCATCTATGAAGGATGCCGTTTTTTGTGCCGGACTTCCCCAAAGAATAAAGACCAAGTTATCTCGTTCATCATTTAGGGTCTTTAATATTGCCTTAGTTAAAATTTCCCAGCCCTTTTTTTGATGTGATCCTGCTAAGGAATGTTCAACCGTAAAAACATTGTTAAGAAGCAACACACCTTGTTGGGCCCAAAAGGTTAAATCACCACTGACAGGGGCCAACGTGTCGAGATCTGCTTCAAGTTCCTTATAGATATTCTTTAAACTTGGTGGAATCTTGCAACTCTCAGGAACCGAAAAAGAGAGACCCATGGCCTGACCAGCACCATGATAAGGATCCTGTCCTAGGATAACCACTTTTGTGTCCTTAGGAGAGCAGTAGTTTAGGGCATTAAACCAAAGCTCCTTGGGGGGGTAAATTATTTTCTTGGCGGTCAATTCGCTATCAAGAAAGTTTCGTAAATCCAAAAGCTCTGGTTGGTTCCAAGTCTCTTTTAATGAAGACCAATTTTTAGGGAGGTTTAATTTCATATTTATCTCTTTTAAAACTTTGAAAGTCGGTAGTAAAGAAAACGTGTTAAAAAATTTTAAGAGGTGGTTATTAAGGACCTCTCGAACTCATGCCTTGGCCACTTAAGGGGAGAATCAAACATATAGGAAATAAATATGTTTGATGTTATTCTCTTACCATGCTCTTTAGAGGTTATTTTTACAGTATTTTTTTCTTTATAAGCCTTGTTTCGACACTGACCCATTCCAATGATTTGTCTGAGCTTCCTGAAGATCAAAAAAAGATATTCACTTTTTTTCTATCCAATGAGTTCTCTGCTAAGACGGCCAGGCCTGAGTGGTCTCACCAATTAAGAGGACAGACCTTTTACCATATAAAGTACCCTCGTGAAGTTGATTCGTGCCCTAACATCGGCATTTGTAATAGAAAAAATATTACAATTTATCATAGTGCTAGAACCGAAGAAGAGATTCTTTTTAATACTCAATATACATTTGATAAAGATAGATTTAGAAATACTCCTTTGCGCCCATTAGAGAGTCAAGAAAAGCATTTCATTCTAGCGGGGGGCTCTTTTGCATTGGGAAGCAGTATAGCGGTTGAAGATTCCTTGGCCTATAGAATTGCAAAAGAATCTTCACTATATTACCCAACGAATATCGCCGTTGCCGGTACCGGACCAAATACAATGCTGGCCTTAGTTCAAAATCATCTAACACCTGAAATGATTTCTAGGGAAAGTGGTATATTCCTCTACCTTTTTATTGATAAACACATACAGCGTGCTAATGGTTTCTTACTTCAGAGAAGTTGGCTTTGGGATACTCCTGTTTATAAAAAATTACCTGTTGGTAAACTTGTCTATCAAGGAAACTTTAAAGAGGCCGAGCCAATGCTTACTCGCTTCTATAGCTTTACTAAACTGGTCCTTGGCAAACTTGGCCTTGTTCTTAACTTTCCTAGACTTGAAGAACGTCACAATAAATATACATGTGCCATTATTTTAGAATCCAAGAAGTCTTATCTTGAGAAATTTCCTCTAGGTAGATTTGTGACTTATTCCCATCCATTTTCAAAAATGAATAGTGAACTTCAACATTGCCTAAGGGATAATGGTGTTGAATATATAATCTCTAAAATTGATTGGAATAAAGAGAAATATCAAATTAAATTTGATGAGCATCCTAATCGTTTGGGGAATATTGCAGTTTATAAAGAATTGGCCAATTTACTTAAACTCTAAATGGCCGTCCCTGCAGGACTCGAACCTACGACTGAGCTTTAGGAAAGCTCTGTTATATCCGGTTTAACTAAGGGACGGATTGCCTTCTAGAATAATGAAAAAAGATGTCTTGCCAAGTAAATTTAACACTCCTCAACGGCCGGAAAGTAGCTTTGCTGCTCTCCAATGACGTGACCTGCTTCTAAAGGTCTTCCTAACTCTGAAATCTTATAAACATCTTCAGGTAAATTAAGAGTTTGTCTCAATTTATCAATAGTTTCTGGAGCAAAGGGGTGAAGCATTATGACTAGGTTTTTTAAAATATAGAAAGAAGAGTATAGGGCATCGTTTCTCTCTGTTTGATCATGACGGTCATCATGGGGCTTAAATTGGCTAAAAAGACCATTTATGACACGAGCATAGTTTTCGATGGTAAATAAAATTTTGGCGTAATCTGCCTTTTGCATCATTTTCATGTAACTAGGAAGAAGCTTCATTGTTTCTTTTTCAGTCTTACCAATTAGTTTTCCATCAGGAACTATTCCACCAAATTTCGAATGACAGGCAGATATTGGTTTCTCAAATGCTGCATTCAATGGTCCTGCCAAAAAGGCATTTCTTTGCTTGAGGGTCTCTTCATCAAAGTTAGAGTTCTTCTCTGCGAGGCTTAAGATACTTAGGAAATAGCGAATTTGATCGGGATGATGGCCCATCTCAATCAGTTGGTCTCCAGTGAAGAAGTTACCTTTTGATTTAGACATTTTGTCGCCATTAATTTGTAAATGATAGCTTGAAAAAATATCAGTGAGTTGTAGTTCACCTGCTATGGGCTGTCGTTTCGGGTCCTTTTGAGTTCCAAACCACATTGCTCCTTGCATGAGTACATAGAAAAACACATTGTCTTGACCAAGGAATTGATAAACCTGTGAATCTGGTTCACACCAGAATTTCTTATAATCTTCCGGGTCGCGACCTTGCTTCTTTAGGGCCACTCGGGAAAATGAAATAGGGGCTATGAGAGACTCTGGCCACACATAAAGTGTTTTTCCCTTCATGCTAGGATCTAGATCCTCTGGGACCGGAACTCCCCAATTAACATCTCGTGTGATTGATCGATGGGCCCAGCCATCATCGAGCTCGCACTCAATGCCTTTCGCTTCAAGCTGCTTTTTTCCCTCATTTAATTCTTCTAAAGTGTTAAAGGCCACGGCCACCTTTCTGCCTGGAGCGTATCTACTTTTATGAGGGGGTAATGATTCTTTTATCTCTTTAAACTGCGGCTCACTCTTATTGGTAAAGATCAGAGTTGGCATAACAGTGGTTGATACCTCGGAGATAATGCTCTTTCTCCACGATTTCTTTTTTTCGTCAAGCCAAGTTTTTAATTCATCACTTGCGCTCCACATATCCAAATAAAAATGATCCGTTTCCTTAAGAACTGGAGTCGATTGACTAACTGAGCTTATTGGGTTTTTTAATTGATTGGCCTCATAATTTTTGCCACAAACATCACACTCTTCACTATAGGCCTTATCGTTATCGCAATTTTCGTTTGGACAAGTTCCCGTCACATATCGATCGGGCAAAAACATATTGAGCCCTGGATCGTACCATTGCTCACTAGTCCTTTTGTCTAGTCGACCGTTGTTGTGGAGGTCTCTTAAAAAATCCTGGCAAATATTTTTATGATCTTCATAATTTTCTTCGCGAGATGTTCCTGAATAGACATCCAAGCTTATGTGATAGGAGTCCATGGTCTTCTTTTGAGTTTCATGGATTCCATTAATAAAGTCTTTAGTTGTTAAGCCTTGCTTTTTTGCGGCAACTTCAGAGGTTGAGCCGTGATCGTCCGTTCCACAGACAAAGAGCACATTTTCTTTTCCTATAAGCATACGCATGAAACGTGCATACACATCGGCGGGCACATGAGCGCCTGCCAAGTGGCCTAGGTGAATGGGACCGTTGGCATAAGGCATACCAGCAGTCACTACAGCGCGCTTGGGGTTGTTAAGACGGGAAAGTATCATTTCAAACTTTTCGCTTATTCTCTCTACTGCCGATTCATTCTCGCTATTATCTTGATGACTCATCGTGTTAGTATCCCTTCTCTTAATTTACCTTATGGAGCCTATGATAACTTCTTTTTTAAAGAGTTTGAATAAAATGTTTAAGAAGATTATCGGCAAGGACTTTTGCTTGGCGGCTCCATCTAGAGGCGTTCTTCTTTAGCCGGTTAGACCTTTTGGCCAAAGAGTTAGTGCCTGGGTCTTGTTCTTTCTTAATGGCCTCATCAATAATATTTCTCTTCTCGAGGTTTGTTAGAGACAAGGAAAAAGCATAACGTTTTCCAGATAAGGTAAAAAGAACGCCCGCTATATTTGAGATATAATCGAGGCTACCAGTTTTTGCCCATATTCTAAAATTGGTGTCTGGGTGGCGCAATCTACTCTTAAGCCATCCACTTTGACCGTTAATAGATAACAGACTCATAAATCCTCTTTTTGCCACGGGAGATAAGGCAAATTTATCAAGAAAGTCGACAAAACAAGTTGGCCTTACTTGGTGTTCACTCGTTAATCCAGATCCATTGAGAAGGGGAAGCTCGCAACTTGGTATACTCTTTTTAAGCCAATTTGATAAAACAGTGGCCGCTTCAAGAATAGATTTCTTCTTGGTTGCTGTGAGCAGAATTTGCTCGGCATAGAGGTTATTAGAATATTCAAGGGTCAAAGCGAGGAGTCTAAGGAGAGGTTGAGATTTATCAAGTCCAATGAGTTCAGGATTTGAGGGGAGAGTTCCTGGTCTTGCAGGAGGCAATGGGATCCCCCATAGTTCAGTTAATGTTCTAAAAGTTTCGGCCGTCCTTTTTGAGGGCCGTCTAACTGGTATATCTTCGAAGAGATTATAGCGCTCTTTCTCTGATACCTCCCATATTTCGCCACCTGCATCCTCTCTGTAGCGATAACGTGTACCCAAAGGAAAGGACTTTTTGGATTTTTGAATTTGCATATGAACCATTGGAGGCATGGGGACAAAGTTTGCATTCTTGGTTCTTTTAGCGCCGTCTCGATAAAGTGTTATTCGGTTAAACTCTAAATTTAAGGCGGAAATACCAGGATTATAAGTTTGATCACCATTTCCGAAATTACTTAAAGCGGAGATTGAGGGCAGCACACTTTCATCATAGAAAAAATTTCCATTTATTTTCTTTATACCTTTTGCTCTTAAGTCCATTGCGAGATCCATAAGGCGGGCCATGGTGAGAGAAGGGTCACCTGTTCCTTTTAGGTAGAGATCCCCAATTAAAACACCATCTTTTATTTTTCCCTTGTAATAAAGCGATGTGACGTACTGATAGTCAGCGCCTAGGTTTTTTAAGGCATATAAGGCCGTAAATATTTTTGTCAGGCTTGCCGGAATAAATGGCTCTTGTGAATTATGACCAAAGAAATCATTGGGGCCATCTAGGTTTTTAAAAGCAAAGGATAAGTTCTCTTCTTTAAAACCACTTTTTGTTAATATTTTTTTTACTTCTGGTCCGAGTTCAGTTTTAAAAGTGCTCTGGGCCATAATGGGAAAGATTAAGAAAAATGACAGTATGTAATTCAAACAGTCCTTCCTTTGTTTTTTAAGATAAGGAAGGATTCTACTAGAATCCAACACTGGGTAAGAAAAAGGAATATAGCTAAAGTGGCCAAGAAAATATTTTGAGCTGATAGGAAGCGCGTAATATTAAGAACAAGTCCACCAGTGGTGATGATACTAATAAAAATAGTAGGAATGATGAAAGGCCAGGCATTTCTTTTCTTCTTAATAAGATAAAGAGAAATAAGTATCAAGGTAAGCGCTGCGAGCATTTGATTGGTCGCTCCAAATAATGGCCAAATTTTAAGTCCACCTTTTCCACCGTCACTTGAGATCATTAGAGCAAAGGCCGAAGCTACTGCGATAAAACTGGCCAAGAAACGGTTTTTAAGTGCGGGTACACCAACAGCATCTCCAACTTCGCCAATAATATAGCGCTGAATTCTACAAGCGGTATCTAAGCTTGTTGCCGCAAAAGAGATGATAAGAACCGCCATCAATGTTTGTCCTACTTCTTCTGGAATTCCCCAGCCTGCAATAAAGCGACTCGAGCCAGTAACAAAGGCACTTATTTTTGCTGATAGGCCATTTGCGGCATTCCAACTTGCATAGTGAGTATGCCAAGCAAGTTTCGTTTTAAAGCCCGCTGTAACTGCTAGGGTCGCCAGTAATGCCAAGAGACCTTCTCCTAACATAGAGCCATATGCGACGGGCTTTGCTTCTTGCCAATTCTTAACTTGTTTTGAAGTTGTGCCCCCACTAACAAGACCATGGAAACCACTTACTGCTCCACATGCAATAGTGATGAATAGAAAAGGAAAGATAGGTGGAGCACCCTCGGGGTTAGGATTAAACATTGGGGCAACGACTTCAGGTTGAACAATAAAGAGACCTGTTATCATAAGGAAGAGACCAACAACCAATTGATGGCCATTAATATAATCCCTAGGCTGTAAAAGTATCCACACTGGAAGGACGCTAGCAATAAAACTATAAATCAGAAGAAATAGCATCCAGGCCATAAGGGCATTGTCGCCAAAAATTGGTGTAAGACTTATGGGATATTTGGTTCCGAGGTAGATCATCACAAAGAGAGTTAACTGGGCCAAGAGAGAGGGGATCTTTAAGCTCTTTCCGCCTTTGTTTATAAGAAGTCCCATTAACACGGCCACAATGATTTCAAAGTTTACTGGGATAACAGCACTTGGGAAGGACATAAAAAGGTTGGCTATAACGAGAGCGAAAACGGCTATCACCATCCATATAAGAAAAAAGATAACGATCAAGAAAAGGTTTCTCACTCTCTTGCCTAAGAGTTCACCAGCAACATACGCCATAGAATTACCGCGGTATTGCATGGAGAGAATCAAGGCGCCAAAATCGTGGCAGGCACCGACAAAAATGACCCCGATTGTGATCCATAAGAGAGCAGGGAGCCAGCCCCAAATCGCCGCAACGGCCGGACCCACTATAGGAGCAGCTCCAGCAATTGAAGAAAAATGATGACCAATAAGGATATTCTTTGAAGTAGGGACGTAATCTACTCCGTCTTTATAGGCCACTGCAGGGGTCGGGTTATTGTGGCGGTCTTCGGCCTCAAGTTGAAAAAGTTTGTTGGCGATGAAGTGACCGTAAAAACGGTAGGCCAGAAGAAATAGGCCAATGCCTATAAGTCCCAGAATTGCTCCGTTCATAAATTCCTTTCGTTTAATAAAATAAGTATTATGTTAAACAATGGGCCACTTTTGTGCCAATAAAGTTTTTATTGCGGGCCAATGCTTTCTCACCTATTATTTAGTGATGACTCACCGTGGAATTAAAATCTTCTTTGCTATAAGTTTATTATTTACTTGGTTACGACCAGGGTTCGCTAGCAATGTACTCAATTGCACTCTAAATAAGGCCGCTGACAAAAAGACTCTCCCTATTTCGGAAGTCTCAAAAAATGTTAAAAGCTTCTCCTATAATATTGATAAAGAAGTGGGCAAGAATATTGAACTTAGCCCCTATAAACTAATCATTTGGAAGAAAGCACCTCATCTAAATATGAAATTGATTGGTGGGGAATTTAAAAAACCATTAACGATTCAATTCTCACTAAAACAAAAGAATCTACGCTTTAAATATGGTCAATCATTAGATTTCTCCTGCAAATTTGATGGTCAAACAGAGGCACAAAAAGCAACTCAAATTTCTACAAAAAAACCCATAGAGGTTTTTCAAGAAAGGGTCCTCTTCGAGGTGACCGAAGATCTTACTTTTAAATTTAATCAACCAGAAGAGAGCCAAATGATGCGTACCCTTTATTTTCAAGGGGGCAAAACCTATATAAATTCTCAACGAATGGAGAGTCGACTGCCTTGGTGCTCTTTGAGAGTACAGTTAAAAAGAAGTGAGGATACAACCGTTAACAAAGGCGAGGAATTTTCGCCCCTGACTTTTCAAAAGCAGGAGAATAACACTTACTTCACGACCTTTAGTTACTCTTTTGTTGATTTTGTTAAAGGCAAGAAAGCCGGTGAAAAGAATCTCTATAGCCCTTTTATGCTTACCTGTAATATCTTGCGAGGAATGCCCTATAAAGTAGATATTTTTAAGTCTATTGTCGGTCCCTTCTTAAAAGTAAAGGCCAATCTTTAAAGGGATTACTTCTTTTTTGGTGTCCTCATTGTAACAAATTCTTCAGCGCTACTCGGATGGAGACCAATCGTTTGGTCAAATATATCTTTTGTTGCACCAGCTTTTAAGGCCACTGCGAACCCTTGTATGATTTCTGGGGCATCATCACCAACCATGTGCAGGCCGATGACCTTCCCGCTCGATTTTTCAACTAACATTTTCATAAAGGTGCGAATTTGACGGTCACCGAGAGTGTATTTTAATGGCCGAAATTCAGATGTATAGACGTCGTAACTGATACCTTTTTCTTTAACTTCTTCTTCTGTTAGCCCGACTGTTGATAATGGTGGTTGGGAGAAAATAGCTGATGGAATATGTTCGTAAGTCATTTTCCAATTTTTCTTGTTATAGAGATTTTCTGCCACAAGCATTCCTTCTTGGAGGGCCACTGGTGTTAAATTCATCCTGTTTGTTACATCTCCCACGGCATAGATAGAGGGGCAGCTCGTTTGAGAAAATTCATTGACAACAATGGCGCTGTTTTCATCAGTTTCAATTTCTGCATTGTCTAGACCAAGACCTTCTACATAAGGTTTTCTTCCTGTTGCCATAATCACTTGGTCAACATCAAGAGAAGCATCTTTATCTAAAAGAACCTTGAGGGAACCGTCTTTTTCTTGACTCACTTCTTTAATATGTTGATTGCAATGAAACACGATACCTGCATCGACCATTTGTTTCTGTAAAAAGGCAGCTGATTCATTATCAAAGCCCCTCAGTATAGTTTCTCTTCTTATGACCACATGGACTTCACTGCCAAAGTGATTTAAAAGGCAGGCAAATTCGACTCCAATAAAGCCGCCACCATTTATAACAACTTTCTTTGGTCTTTTTGTGAGGTCAAAAAATCCATTAGAGTCAATAGTGTGTTCAATTCCTTTAAGTATTGGTGTCCAGGGCCGACCACCAACGGCGACAATAATTGATTTGGCCTTGTAGACTTTATTTTTTACTTCAACTTCGTGAGGGCCTGTAATTTTACCTCTTCCATTGATAACTTTTACATTATTTTTTTCGAGCATATTGCTGTAAAGGCCACTTAGACGGCCTAATTCTTTTTCTCTATTTTTTCTAAAGAGTTCCCAATCGTGGCCATTAATTGAAATATCCCAGCCAAAGTCTTTTGCGGTTTTTATATCATCAGCAAAGTGTGAGCCATAGACCATCATCTTCTTAGGGATGCATCCTCTAAGGACACAGGTTCCACCGTAGCGATCTTCCTCACAGATGGCTACCTTAGCGCCTAGGGAAGCGGCCCAGCGTGCAGCTCTTACTCCACCGGAGCCTCCTCCAATAACAAATAAATCATACTCGTAGTTTTCCATAGAATGCCTATCTTATAAGTTAAGTGGTTAGTTTAGTGGCCTAGTTTTCTTTTGATCATGCGAATAATGCTACCAAGTACGGGTACATATTCATATATAAAGGCACCCATATCAAAATAATCACGGTGATAAATAACTAGGTTTGATTCTGTATCAAACTTCAAATGGCTAACGCCCGTAACCTGGACCTCGTCGCCGCCATTTAAACTCTTTGCTTTGAGAACCATATTCCATGTAGCAAATATATCTTCGCCCTCTTCTGAAAGGGAAGAAAAATCAAAACGGATATCGGTGACATTTTCATACATTTTTGCGTAATAAGCTTTCATCTCTTTCAGACCAGATATTTCACCAAGAGGGTCTTTAAATTTTAACTTTGGGTGGTAGAAGTTGTCTAAAATATGGAGATTGTCTGCTCTTAAATTATTGAAAGCTTCTTTTATGCGCTCTTTTCTCGTCATTATATTTTCTCCTAGCGCTTCCTCGGCATGACTTGTGGTCATTGAAAATAAGAAAGGTAGTGTTAATAGGGCCATGAAAATTATCTTTTTCATTTATTCCTCTTTTTTTAGATTGGCATCAGGTTCTTTTATTCCGATAGGACTTATTTCCGTGTCCCAGTAAAATAGTCTATTTTTCTTTTCCCGAATTCGAGAATATTCATAGGTTTTTGTACCGCTTGGTTTCGTGCCTCGTGTGCTTGGTAGGTCGGGGTCTTGTTCGCACTTTATCTGAAAGCTAACAAGTGCATTTAGGGCATCTATAAGATTAACCTGATTGCCTTCTATGAACTCATGGCCCATTTCTTCTAACCCATTAAAGCACTGATGAACGGTCTCAATAGTTGATAGACAAGCAGAGTGTGGTTGGTGCTTTATTACGAACTGGCTGCGATACGAGTTTTTAAAACTTACCTTTGGCATTGCTTGTAGCTTTTTAGAGAGTCTCATCATTTTCTTAGCACAAGGCCATGTGGCATCAATAATGTGAAGAACGAGAATTTTCTTTAAATCCTTAAGGGGTGTCTCCCATGAAGATGGAATTTCTCCACCATCAATGTAGTCGGGATTTTTTGCTGGATAAAGAAGGACATGATGATAGTTAGGGTCATCTAAAAAGGTGATAAATTCATTATTCTCATCAAGATTTACGTCACTAAATATTAGGCTATTTTTGACAGTGGCTTTTGTCAGGTATCCTGTACCGATACGCTGCTTCTTTGCCTCTTTTGGGTGCATGAGTAGTGATATGAGCGTATTCGAATCAAAAGGCTTAATAGCATGGCATAAGCAGTGTTGAATTTTTCTGCGGCAAGTAAAACAATTGGTGCGCCTTTTGACACTATCAAAGTCGTTTAGTTGGGATTCCTTCTGTTTAAGGTATTGTTCTCTATTCACCCCCGTACTATGATGATAACGCTTAATTATGACAAGGATGTTGCTAGGTGTTATCTCGTCTTTTTGTGTTGTTTACTCTTTCTCTTTTAATTTTTCCTCAATCTTGGGCATCAGGGGACATGCCTTTGGTGATTTCTGAAATTCAAAAATCAGTTGAGAAGAAATTTGGTGTTGTTTTTCCTGAACAGAACCCTATGCCTAGGCCACCTGAAGAAAAAGAAAAGATTGTGAAAAAAAAGGTTATCAAAAAGCCTTTACAAGATACTTTTGTGAAAAAGAAAAATATTGTTAAGCAAAAACCTATTTTCAAAAAGAAAAAAACTCCCGGCCAAATTAAAATAGAAAAACAATTAGCAAAAAATAGAGAGATTTTAAGAAAGAGAAGAGAGGACTTTCTTAATAAACGTAAAAGTGATGTTTATCAAAAGAAGTCTAACTCTAAAAAAACTAGTAAGGACAGCTCTCCAACAGGTGGTGACTGGATGTCACAAAAAAGTGCCTCGGTAAATGCTTGGGGCGAGAAAAAAAAGAAACAGCAAAATAAGTGGCAGGCAGATCGCTTAGCAACGATAAAGCGCTGGCAAAAGGCAAGAAAAGCTTTTAAGAAAATGCTACCAGACATAAAGAATGATTTAACTGATATCCCTTTTGGATCTAGTGAGGCGCCCATATCAACAAAGAGGCCTAAGAGAAAGTATCGACCTTCAGTTTCGAGCCCTGTGCATGTGGCGCAAACACAGAGTTCACCGCTTGAATTATCTTTTATCGAGGAAGCTTTTCGCATTCCTATTCGCTCTCAAGGTCGTCGACCTACCTGTGCAGCATTTGCAGCTGTTCGTGCTGTAGAAATACTGGCCAAGGCCATGGGTCAAGAGAAGGACTTATCAGAGCAATATTTCTACTATGCCAGTAAGCCTCAATGTCAGCAGAGCCCCTGTCAAAAACCTGGAAGTTGGCCACGCCAGGCCTTCGTTGATTCACAAAATGGTGGTGGTTTTGATATCCCTCTAGAGAAAGATTGTCCTTATAATGAAACAAAGAAGTCCAATAACGAAACGCAGATACCTTTGAAAAGAAGTTGCCAGCGGGGTGTAGCAAAGGTTGGCAGGTTTTCTATGGTTAAAAATCGCCATGAAATACAAGAGCGTATTAGGTCAGGTCAGCCCGTAGTTGGTGGGTTTAAACTAAATGATGATTTCTTTCTTAATACTGGTTATGTTTTTAAAGAAGGAAAAACAAAAGTTGGAAACCGTGAGCATGCACAAGGACACGCTATATTGCTTGTCGGTGTGATGGAACTTCCTAAATCTCTTCATAGGTCTCAAGGACGATACTGTACCTTGATCGCAAATAGTTGGGGAGAAGGTTGGGGACGGGGTGGTCACGCTTGTATAAGTGATGCTTGGTTTGATCAGTATCGTTACGGAATTCCTTTTATCGCATTAGAAAAAGTAGCTATTCAATAAATAACAGGAGTCATTATGGAAGTTAGAAAAGTATGCATAATTGGTAGTAAGAGAATTCCCTTTGTCCGTTCAGGCGGGAAGTATATGACAAAAGGGAATAAGGAACTCATGAGTGAGGCCTTAACAGGATTAAAAAATGCATTTGGGCTTGATGAAAAAGAAATAGGTGAAGTTATTCTTGGTGCTGTTAGCAAGCATGCAGGTGACTTTTCTATGGCGAGAGAGTGTACGATTGACGCTGGTTTAGGTTTTAGGACACCAGCAACAGACCTTCAAAAGGCCTGTGGTACTTCTCTTGAAGCGGCGCTTATTTTAGGAGCAAAAATAGCAAGTGGCGCTATTGATAGTGGTATTGCAGCCGGGACCGATACTAATTCAGATATTCCTGTTGAGTTTAAAAAGTCCTTCTCGGATCGATTGTCTCAAATGAATTATGCTAGAGATTTTGGTGGTCGCCTTAAGGCCCTTAAAGGATTGAGTCCAAAAGACCTGCTTCCTAAATTTCCCGCAATTAAGGAGCCTCGAACAGGACTTTCTATGGGAGAGTCTTGCGAGCTTATGGCGAAGACATGGAAAATAACGAGAGAAGATCAGGATGAACTGGCCTTTGAAAGTCATCGAAAGGCCGCGGAAGCCTATGAAGCTGGTTTCTATAACGATTTAGTTGTCAATTTTCACGGGCTGGATAAAGACGATATTTTAAGACCTGATATTAGTAAGGAAAAACTAGGTAAACTTAGAGCGGCTTTTGATAAGAGTGAGAACGGAACTCTAACGGCCGGTAACTCAACGCCTCTTACAGATGGAGCTTCTGCAGTCTTCCTTTGTAGTGAGGAATACGCCAAAGAGAATAATTTAAATGTATTGGCCTTTCTTACTATGGGTCAGAGTGCTGCTGTAGATTTTGTTAGTGAAGAAGCTCTTCTAATGGCACCTGCTTATGCTGTTCCTAAAATGCTAAAACGTGCAGGGCTATCTCTACAGGATTTTGATTTTTATGAAATTCATGAGGCCTTTGCGGCCCAAGTTCTTTGTACACTAAAAGCATGGGAAGACCCTACTTTTTGCAAAGAGAAACTCGGTCTTGATCAACCTCTAGGGCCAATTGATCGTTCAAAACTAAATGTAAAAGGTGGCTCTCTCGCTCTTGGTCATCCCTTTGCGGCAACCGGTGCTCGTATTTTGGGAAGTCTTGCTAAAGTTATTGATGAAAATAATGGCGGCAGAGGACTGATTAGTATCTGTACGGCCGGTGGTATGGGCGTAACTGCCATTGTCGAGAGGTGATAGG
>Ga0129324_10000147_pt1 | contig 48838 bp, 43 predicted proteins | sample CPBDNA_7_FD_96879 | JGI IMG/M metagenome (GOLD analysis project Ga0129324, IMG submission 96879) | Freshwater to marine salinity gradient microbial communities from Chesapeake Bay, USA - CPBay_Spr_15_0.2_DNA | ecosystem: Environmental > Aquatic > Marine > Coastal | place: USA: Chesapeake Bay... | reverse complement strand
CAGCCGGGAACCGACGGGGCGTTGGCGTGCGCGGTGATGCATGTGCTGTTTCGGGACGGCTATGCAGACCACGAATATATGGCACGGTATACAGACGTGCCTGCAGAACTTGAAGCGCACTTGCAGACCAAAACGCCCGCATGGGCCGCCGCGATCACCGGCCTCAGCGTTACCGAGATCGAAGACTTCGCCAAAGCCTACGGCCAGACGGAAAAGGCGTTCATACGCGTCGGCTATGGCTTCACCCGGTCCCGCAACGGAACTGCGAATATGCATGCAGTCAGTTGCTTGCCCGCCGTTACCGGTAATTGGCGGCATAAGGGGGGTGGCGCGCTCTATTCGAACCGAAATATGTTCGGCGTCGATCAATCCTTGGTGCGTGCCCTTGATTGCTTGGATACATCCAAGCGCGCGCTGGATATGTCACAGATCGGTCGCGTGTTGCTGAATGATCCAGAAAGTCTGCTCGGCGGCCCGCCGGTCACCGCCATGATCATGCAGAATATCAACCCGGTTGAAGTCGCACCGGAAACGCACCGCGTCATCGAGGGTCTGCGCCGCGATGATTTGTTCGTCTGCGTGCACGAACAGTTACCGACCGCGACGACAGCATTCGCCGATCTCGTGCTGCCGGCGACAATGTTTTTAGAACACGATGATCTGTATCAAGGCAGCGGGCATATGTATTTGCAGGTCGGCCGCAAGATTATTGAACCGTTGGGGGAGGCACGTTCAAACGTGCAGGTGCTCTCTGCATTGGCACGCCGCTTGGGTTGCGATCACGAGCTGTTTACCCTGGACGCCTGGGAGATCATCGACCGCTCGCTCCGTGCCAGCGGTCATCCTGGTGCTGAGGCTGTCGCTGACGCGGGGTGGGTTGATTGTACGTTACCGTTTGACGACGCGCATTTTCTGAACGGCTTTCCGAACCCGGACGGCAAATTTCACTTCAAACCGGATTGGTCCAAGGTCGGCAGCGACTTTGAATCTATGCCGACACTACCCGACCACATGGCCGTGATCGATTCCGCAACGCCGGATAAACCGTATCGGCTTGTGGCTGCGCCGGCACGGCGGTTTTTGAATACGTCGTTCACGGAAATGCCGTCATCGATAAAAAAAGAACAGCGACCGACTGCCCTGATTCACCCCGATGCACTCAAAGAACTCGGCTTAACGGATGGCGACGAGGTAACAATCGGCAACGATCTTGGCGCCGTTTCCGTGCATGCCAAAAGCTTCGATGGCGTACAAACGGACGTCGTGATCGTCGAAGGAATATGGCCGAACCGCTATTTCAAAGACGGCGTTGGCATCAACGTGCTGACCAGTGCGGACCGTGCATACCCGAACGGCGGTGCTGTTTTCCACGACACCGCCGTATGGATGCGCCCGACTGCGGACATCGCCCCGTGACGGCTGGGCGCGCGCACGTCATTATTGTTGGCAATGAAAAGGGCGGTAGCGGTAAATCGACCACTGCCATGCATATGGCGATCGGCTTGTTGCGGTCGGGCTACCGGGTATCGACCATTGACGTCGACGGCAGGCAGGGCACGCTCAGCCGCTACGTCACCAATCGGGAACTTTTCAATCAAAAGCTCAACCGCGATTACCCCGCGCCGACGCACCACAAAGCCGGTGGACACGCGGTGCACGGGATGAACGATGCCGAGATGACGGCGGAAATAGAGCGCCTTGAATTGCTGATCGAAGGCGCCGCATTTGAAAGTGACATTGTCATTATCGATACGCCGGGCGCTGCGAACCGACTGTCGTTTACTGCGCACGGCTACGCCGACACGTTGATCACCCCGATGAACGATAGCTTTATCGATTTGGATGTGATCGCTCATTTGGATGGGCAGGGCATCAACATCAAAGGCCCTAGTCACTATGCCGAAGCGATCTGGGAAGCGAAAAAGGTCAAAGCGCAGCGGGATGGCGGCTCCATCGATTGGGTGGTGATGCGCAATCGTTTGTCGACGCTGGATGCGTTCAATAAACGCGAAATGGAACAAGCGCTTGCTGAACTGTCGCGCCGTCTTGGATTTCGCATGCTGCCGGGCTTTTCCGAGCGGGTCATTTTTCGCGAATTATTTTTGGTCGGGCTCACCATCATGGACTTAAAAGAGGCCGCAGGCGGGGCGCCACTGAGCCGCTCGCACTTGAGTGCACGCGACGAAGTTACGTCGGTGATCGAAGGATTAAACATTCCGCCGATCGCACAAGATCAACAAACCGCGACCGCGTAAGCAAAGCCCTAACAAATCCGCCTTTCGCGATTATATATCTAAAAGTGAAACGTGAGAGAGGAGCGGTCTTTTGGCCGACGATCTTCCAGATAAAAATCGACAGAGCGGCAGCGTCGACGCCTTTTTGTCGAAAGTCGCAATGACCCCGAAACGTGCGCAATCGGGCGGCAGACGTGGCCGCTTGATGTTTGCCATGGACGCAACCGCAAGCCGTCAACCGACGTGGGACACGGCAGCGTCGATTCAGGGGCAAATGTTCCATGAGACCGCCAAGCTTGGCGGCTTGGACATCAAGCTCGCGTTCTATCGCGGCTTTGGCGAGTTTAAAGTCGGGCCGTGGACTGACAACGAACAAGAACTGCTACGCTTGATGACATCGGTATTTTGTATGGCCGGCGAAACGCAGATCAAAAAAGTCCTGCAACATGCGGTCAACGAGGCCAAAGCCGGCTATCTCAACGCCCTGGTTTTTGTCGGTGACTGCGTCGAAGAAGACGTCGATCAACTTGGCAAGGTGGCAGGTGAACTCGGTCTCCTGGGCGTGCCGGTGTTCGTATTCCATGAAGGCGGTGACCCTGTGGCAGCGTTCGCGTTTGATCAGATTGCAAAACTCAGCGGCGGGGCCTGCGTCGATTTCGACCGCGCCAGTGCCGAAACGCTGCGTAAGCTTTTAGGCGCCGTCGCGGTCTATGCAGCGGGTGGACGACAAGCCTTGGAAGATATGGCCAAGCGGGATGGCGGCGCTGTTCTGCGTCTGACCGACGGCATGCGAGGCAATCGCTGAATGCCATATCTATTTTTAGGCATCGCACTATTAGTGATCTTGCTATTGGCGGGGCGCTGGTTCGTCAACGCGCAGCCAAAAGCCATTCTGAATGTCCTGAAATGGATCGCCATCGTTGGGCTCGGTGTGGTCGCAGTGGCATTGATCTTCAGTGGTCGAATTTTGATGCTGGTGTGGCTGTTACCGGCACTGCTGCCGTGGATCATGCGGGCCCGCCATGCCGCACGGACGGCGAAGACATTCTCTCGCATGGCCGGGAACGGCAGCGGACAACACAGCACGGTCGAGAGCGCATTTCTTGAGATGCGCTTGGACCACGACAGTGGTGATATGGACGGCAAAGTCCTGAAAGGGCGCTTCAACGGTCAAATGCTCAGCAGTTTAAGCCGTGAAGATGTTCTCGCGCTACATCAGGAATACGCAGCTACCGACGACGAATCGGCAAGGCTTCTGGCCGCGTATCTGGATCGGGTGTATCCCGATTGGCGAGGTGAGGGCGATGAAGGCGCAACGGATGAAGAGCCGCGGAGCCGCTCGTCCTCAAGCGGCGCGATGAGCCGCGCTGAGGCCTTAAAAGTCCTGGGGCTCGAAGCGAATGCAAACGATGCCGAAATAAAACAGGCTCACCATAGACTTATCGCTGGTCTACACCCAGACCGCGGCGGCTCTGCTTATCTGGCCGCGAAGATCAACGAAGCCCGCGATGTGCTCCTAAAGGGATGACACCTCACGATCGGCTCTAAACCCGAGCCACCTCAACGATCCATCATCACCGTTCGGCTTGCCCGTCTCCGGGCGGTGTGGCAGAAACCCAATCAGCTTAACGTGCTTCCGAACGAGGGGAAAAGCCTATGCGCGTCGCGATGATCGGCACCGGATATGTGGGATTAGTCTCAGGAGCGTGCTTCTCGGAATTCGGACACGACGTGGTTTGCGTCGATAAAGACGCGGGCAAGATCGACGGGCTGCACAACGGCAAAATGCCGATCTTCGAACCTGGTCTCGAAGATTTGGTGGAAAACAACGTCAAAGCAGGCCGGCTGAACTTTACCACCGACCTCGCTGACGCCGTAAAAGATGCTGAAGCCGTGTTTATCGCCGTCGGCACGCCAAGCCGGCGTGGCGATGGGCACGCTGATCTTTCGTATGTGTACGCTGCCGCCGAAGAAATCGCCCACGCCATCAAGAGCTATACCGTGATCGTGACGAAATCCACGGTGCCCGTCGGCACCGGGCGTGAGGTCGAGCGGATCGTTCGCGAAGCCAATCCCGACGCGGAATTCGATGTGGTTTCAAATCCGGAATTCCTGCGCGAAGGCTCCGCTATTGAAGACTTCATGCGCCCCGACCGGGTCGTCATCGGCACCAATGCCGAGCGTGCACAAAAGGTGATGCGTGATCTTTACCGGCCGCTTTATATCATCGAAACGCCGATCCTATTCACGTCCCGGCAAAGCTCGGAACTGATTAAATACGCCGCCAACACGTTCTTGGCGACGAAGATCACCTTCATCAATGAAATCGCGGATCTGTGTGAAGTCGTCGACGCCGATGTGCACGATGTAGCACGCGGGATTGGCTTGGATGGCCGTATCGGTAAAAAATTCCTGCACGCGGGGCCAGGCTATGGCGGCTCGTGCTTCCCGAAAGATACCCGAGCCCTGGTCTCGACCGCGCAGCAATCCGGCAGCCCGCTGCAGATTGTCGAAACCGTGGTGAAGTTGAACGAAGACCGCAAACGCAAGATGGCGGTCCGCGTGATTGACGCGGCAGGCGGCAGCCTCGAAGGCAAGACCGTGGCCGTGCTTGGCCTAACCTTTAAGCCGAACACCGACGATATGCGCGAAAGCCCGAGCCTCGACATCGTGCCGGCACTGATCGAGGCAGGGGCAAAGGTGCGCGCATACGATCCCGAAGGCATGGTTGAAGCGAAAGCGATGCTGAACGGTGTTGAGTGGTGTGATGATGCCTATGCGACCATGCCCGATGCCGACGTATTGCTGCTGATCACCGAATGGAACCAGTTCCGTGCGTTGGACCTCAAGCGCGTTAAGTCGTTGATGCGTGCCCCACTGATGGTCGATTTGCGTAACGTCTACGAGCCAAAAACTATGCGTGAACAGGGCTTTGTTTATCATTGCATTGGTCGGCCACGTAAGATTTCCTAATCCACGTGTTGGTGACGCGACGGCTTTTTCTTGATAGTTTCGGAACGCGTATTTTGTTGCAAAATCCCCAGATCCTTATTTAATCATTTGGCGCAAATGTTGCGCTGGTAAGGGGTATGGGCAGTATGGCCCGGCAAAAATCCGGCAGGCAGCGTCCGCCGACCGCGCAACGATCGGTCATGCCGAGAAGCGCAGCAGGAAACATGGCGAAAGCCTTACAGGTTGCCGTGCGTCATCACGGGCGAGGTCGCCTCAATGAGGCTGAGACTGCATACACACGGATATTAGCCCACGATCCGGATAATGTGCATGCACGGCATCTGTTAGGCGTCATACATCATCAGCGTGGCGACAACATTGCGGCGTATGATCTTATTTCAAAGGCACTTGAAACTGATCCACGGTATGCCGACGCGCACGGCAATATGGGGCATGTGTTGACGGCTCTGGGCCGTTTGGATGAAGCACTACATCATTTCACAACACAAGTCGTACTCGAACCAACATTAGCTGAAGCGCACAACAACCTCGGGCAGGCCCTTCATCAAGCGGGACGTCTTACCGACGCTATTGATAGCTATCAAATGGCGGTAACGCTAAAGCCGAATTTTGCCGAAGCCCACTGCAATAACGGCGCGCTGCATCAAGAAATGGGGCATTTGAATGACGCGCTGGCGTGCTACAGACATGCGCTTCAGCTGCGACCAAATTATGCTGAGGCGCTGAGTCGCATGGGGAGTGCGCTGGCACAACTCGGACAAAATGACGAAGCCGTCGCCTGCTACCAAGAAGCGATGCGACTCAACCCCATGGACGCGACCACGCTGGCCAATTTGACCAGCCTTTATATAAGCGGCAATGCCGATACGGAGACGGCTATCGAAGGTAGCCTCAGAAGTTTAAAATTATTACAGCTCGCCCGCTACGGGGATGGTGCGGCCGACAGCAACGATACCATTGCTTCGCGACTTTCGAGCGGAGACATGGCGCTGTTCCGCCTTAAGCACGATGTTGAACAGGCCGGATACCTGCTGGGGCAGGGGATTGAGGTGCCCGGCATCCGTGATTTTTGCGATTCCGGGCAAGGTATCTTGGACCGTGCCACGCAGGCCATCTTGCAAAAGATGGAACCGTCTCATGACACGGCAAGAGTCCGTCTCAGCCGTGACGAAGCAGCGGCAATGTTGCCGTACTTGCAAACCGGGCATCTATTTCAGATCGATGAGGTCCCGGCGTTTGCACTCAACCCCGAGATTGATTGGCGCGCAGAAGAGCAAAAATATCTGCAAAGCGATAAGCAAATAATGTATGCGGACGATTTCCTAGCGCCGGCTGCGCTCAAATGGTTCCAGACATATTGTCTTGTTTCCAAGGTGTGGACCAAGGAATACCAGAACAGCTACCTTGGGTCTTTTTCAGACCAAGGATTTATCAGTCCACTACATTTAAAATTGGCGTCGGAGCTAAAGGAAAAGATGCCGACACTATTCGGTGCGCACCCGCTGAGGCGATTTTGGGGCTTCAAATACGATGCACGGCTTGGCAAGGGCATCAATGTTCATGCGGATTTTGCGCAGATCAATCTCAATTTCTGGATCACACCCGATATTTATAATCTGGCGACGGGCACCGGCGGGCTGAAGGTATATGACGTGCCGTCACCTGCGAATTGGCACTTCCGCGCATACAATGAAAGCAAGGAAGCCATCTATGCATTTATTGCAGAGCATGAGGCACAGTCGGTAACGGTGCCGTACCGATGCAATCGCGCCGTCTTATTCAATTCCGCTTACTTTCACGAAACCGACGAATTGCACTTCGAAGATACCTACGAGGCACGGCGTATCAACATTACGTATTTATTTGGCAGCCGATAAGCCACCATACGCCTGTTTCTCGCCAGGTTTTGAAGCGGATAATGAGCCGTTGGACTCTTTGGCCAAATAAAGCAACTCCCCCCCTTTGATTTTAAAGGCAAACCCGTTACTGATAAGGCATGTGGACTTATTTTTTTTACGGCACACTGCGCGATCCCGAAATCGCCCGGATCATTTTAGGGCGCCCGTTAAGCGGGCTTGCGCCCACGGCAGCGAAGCTGCGGGGCTACCGGGCTATGTGCGTGGCAGATGCGAGCTATCCTGGCCTCGTCGCGGCACCTGATGACGGCGACGCGTCGGTGATCGGGATTGTGGTGACTCGGCTAAGCGAGGTCGACGTATCGCGGCTGGATCGCTACGAAGGGCCTGAGTATGCGAGTAAACAGGTCGTGGTGGAAGCGTCAGACGGCGCGACAATTGAGGCGCACGTGTATTGTCCGCGCGCTGCACTTAAGCTGACAGATACACCTTGGTCTCTCATGGAATGGCAGCGCAATGATAAGAAACGCTTTATCGGCGGCTTGAGGCGCAAGGCGCTCTTGTGAAAGAGACTTAGTTGCCGACGGAAGCAAACTCCGGCGAGGCGGGAGCTTTAAGTTCCATACAGTCTTTCAAGACCTTACAGGTACGGAAGGCATCCCGTTTGGAAATACCGACGATGCGCGCACGCTGTAAAATCTTACCATTACGCTTTTCAAGCGGCACGATCCGAACTTGACCATCCCCCAAGTAACGGGGGGCTTTGCTGATCGCGATCTCGGCTGCACGACGTGCTTGCCCCACCTGCGAAAAGGCGCCGACTTGAACCGCCCAGACATCGCCGGTGGTGCGGCTGACGATTTGGGTGTTTTTTTGCGGTGTTGGTTTTGCATTCGGCACATCGGCCTTGGCGATCAACGGCGCCGTCTGACGCTGGCGTAAAATCCGAAACCCTTTGTCCAGCAATGTCACCATATGCTGATTACGATGCCGCGAAGAGCGTCCGCCGAAGACAATGCCAATGATGCGGCGACCGTCTCTGGTCGCAGACGCGGCCAAATTAAAGCCGGAGGCGCGGATGTAACCGGTCTTAAGGCCATTAACACCAGGGTACGAGTCCAAAAGCTTATTGTGGTTTTTGTATGTCCGACCGTTCCATTTAAATGATTTGGTCGAAAACAAATGATAATACTGCGGAAAGTCGCGAAGCAGAGCGCGTGCCAAAATCGACATGTCTTTCGCGGTCGACATTTGCGCCCGGTGTGGCAAGCCGGACGCATTGCGGAAGGTGGTCCGCGCCATGCCGATCGAGCGAGCCTTCGCGGTCATCTTCAGCGCAAAGTTACGTTCTTTGCCGCTGATGTTCTCTGCAATTGTTGTTGCGACGTCATTCGCCGACTTAGTGACCAACGACAGGATAGCGTCTTCAACCGTGATGGTGGAGCCGGCCTTCAGCGCGAGTTTTGATGCTGGCTGGCGGGCCGCGCGGTGTGACACCTTAAGCTTGGTTTGCATCGCCCAACGCTTATTGTGCAGACGCTCAAACACCAGATAAAGCGTCATCATCTTGGTTAGCGAGGCAGGGTAATTACGGGTGTCTTCATTGGTTGCGTGCAGGACTTCGCCCGTATCGGCATCAATCACATAGCTCGCATATTTCGCCTGGGCAGCCCCAGGCAGGGCAATCAAGAACGCGGCCAGCACGAATGCCACCATAACGGTGCGCTTAATCTGAAAAAGAGGCCCACTTTGCTCGTGATCCCAGGCATCGCGTGCGTTCATTCTGACCCCCTCAGGTCCACTTTCGTTCGACGAAGGGTTGCCGCAAATCAACAGTGTAGCGGCGAACGGTTACGTGCGTCGACGAGTTTTTCAAACCATTTGAAGGTTCTGGGTAAACCGCTTGGGCATAACAATCGGTTAACAGATACAACTCGGCCAAGTGTTTTAATTGGGTGCCTTATTTTGTAGTTTTATGTTGCAGTTGCGATAAATTCGTATGAATCATGCGTTGTTATATTTAAAGCATTGTTTTTAGTAATATTATCACCTAATTATTTATTGTGCAGTGCACAATTTTTCTTGACAAAATGGGCACATCTCGTCATATCACAGATGAATATTGCACTGAAGCAGTGCCTACGTGTCGGGTGATGCACAGGGCCACATCGTGTGCGCCGCGAATCACCGACCCGTCAAAACCTTAGGAGATACATCATGGCGACCGAGAAAAAGACCGCCCTCAAAGCCGAAATTAAAGCTGCCCCAAAGGCAGCACCGAAAGCCACGAAGAAACCAGCTCCGAAAGCTGTTGCGCCGCAAACTGTCGCGTCGATGACCCCAAAGGCCGTCGAAACCGCTGTTAAAAACAGTCAAGACGCTGTCGATACTGCTGTCAAAACCAGCACCGAAGTCGCCAAGAAGGGCGTCGAGAAAGCTTCCGCGTTTAACCAAGATCACCGTGCCGCCGTGGCAAAAGCCAGCGGTGAAACATTCAAGAGCTACGGTGACATGATTGAATTTCAGAAAAGCAATATCGACGCTTTCGTGAAATCGAACGAAATCGTGACCAAGGGCTTACGCGAGTTGAACGAAGGTTTCTTCGCCATGATCCAGGCGAACTTCGAGCAGACCCTCACTACGACGCAAAAACTCATGGGTTGCGCATCCATTGCAGAGGCCGTTGAGCTTCAGACCGATGTGATTAAGGCCCAATACACGAAAACCGTGGACGAGAGCCGTAAGCTTTCGACCCTTTCGGCCAAAGTCGCCGAGCAAGCATCAAAGCCGCTTGCTGAGCGTGTGACCGTTGCGGTTGAGAAACTCGCGAAACCGATCGCTGCCTAAAACCCATCCCCCCTTTAGGGTTGTGGCAGTCGATACGGACGCCCGGCGGTATCCTCCCACCGTCGGGCGTTCTTCGTTTTTGATGAGGATTTGCTGAGAAATAGCCCGAAACACCCCCTGAAGATGCGGGCGGGTGTTTTTCTTTGCGATACCCCATTTTGGCTTTGACAATTATGCCCTATATTAGAGGTGTAACGACAACTGGGATAGAGACCGACAACGCCAATGGCTGATCCGAAGAAACCGATACAACCACCGCGCACGGGGAATGACGAAGATACAGGCGTTGTTCTCAAGACGCGCGAGAAGACTAAAAAGCCGGCGATGTACAAAGTCTTGATGCTGAACGACGACTACACACCGATGGAGTTCGTCGTGCATGTGTTGGAGCGGTTCTTCAACAAATCGCATCAGCAGGCGACCGATATCATGCTTCAGGTACATCAGCGCGGCGTCGGCGTGTGTGGTGTGTTTACCTATGAAGTGGCTGAAACAAAGGTCGCACAGACCATGGACCTCGCGCGCCAACATCAACACCCGCTACAATGTACCATTGAGAAAGATGGAGATGGAGATCAGGATTAACATCGACAAATCGACGTTCTTGGGGGACGCTATAACGGCAACACCGGAAAGGATCGCCTAAACATGTTATCTCGCAATCTGGAACAAACGCTGCACTGCGCTCTGGCCTTGGCGTCTGAGCACCGGCACGAATACGCAACGTTGGAGCACCTGCTTCTATCGCTGACCGAAGACCAGGATGCAGTCGCGGTTCTCAAGGCCTGTGGTGTTGATCTTGAACAGTTGGCGATGGATGTGAACAACTTCATCGACGGCGAACTCGAAGAAATTCGTAATGATCGCGTGTCAGAACCCAAGCCTACAGCTGGCTTCCAGCGCGTCGTACAACGTGCCGTCATCCATGTGCAATCCTCTGGCCGCGAGGAAGTAACCGGTGCCAACGTGCTGGTGGCTTTGTTCTCGGAGCGCGAATCGCATGCGGTTTTCTTCCTGCAACTGCATGAAATGAGCCGCCTGGATGCCGTCAATTACATCTCGCATGGCATCGCCAAGGTGCCTGGCTATACTGAGGACCGCACCGTCGAAGGCGCCGATGAAGACGTCGAAGGCGAAAGCGTGGTGCGTAAAGGCTCCGAAGCCTTGGATGCGTTCTGCGTCAATCTGAATGAAAAAGCGGCGGCAGGGCGAATCGATCCGTTGATCGGGCGTGAAAAAGAGGTCGACCGCACCGTACAGATCCTCTGCCGACGCAATAAAAACAATCCGCTTTATGTCGGCGATCCGGGGGTCGGCAAGACCGCCATCGCTGAAGGCTTAGCAAAGCGCATCGTCGACGGCGATGTGCCGGACGTGCTCTCCGAAGCGACCATTTATTCGCTCGATATGGGCTCATTGCTGGCCGGCACCCGGTACCGCGGCGACTTTGAAGAGCGCCTAAAGAACGTCCTGCAAGAACTTGAAGCCATGCCGCATGCGATTCTTTTCATTGACGAAATCCACACTGTGATCGGCGCCGGCGCAACGTCGGGCGGTTCCATGGATGCGTCCAACATCTTAAAGCCTGCGCTGCAAAACGGCGGTCTCCGCTGCATGGGGTCAACGACCTATAAGGAATATCGCAGCTACTTCGAAAAGGACCGCGCCCTTGTGCGTCGCTTCCAAAAGATCGACGTCTATGAGCCGTCCATCGAAGATACGATCAAAATCCTGAAAGGCTTGCGTCCGTATTTCGAAGCGCACCACAACGTCAAATATACCAACGATGCCTTAAAGACGGCTGTTGAGTTGTCGGCGCGTTATATCAACGACCGTAAACTGCCGGATAAAGCCATCGACGTTATCGACGAAGTCGGCGCATCGCGGATGTTGGTGGCCGAAAACAAACGCAAAAAAACCGTGACAGCCAAGGACGTGGAAGAAGTCGTGGCAATGATCGCGCGCATCCCGCCGAAAAGCGTATCCACCGACGACCGCAAAGCACTATCGACGTTGGAGCGTGACCTCAAGACGGTGGTGTTCGGCCAAGACGACGCCATTGATCAGTTGTCGAGTGCGATCAAACTGGCCCGCGCCGGTTTGCGCGAGCCGCAAAAGCCGATCGGGTCGTACCTTTTCTCGGGCCCGACCGGTGTCGGTAAGACCGAAGTTGCACGCCAACTCGCAATGACGTTGGGCGTGGAGTTGGTCCGCTTCGATATGTCGGAGTATATGGAACGTCATTCGGTGTCGCGCCTGATCGGCGCACCGCCGGGCTACGTCGGTTTTGACCAGGGCGGGCTGTTGACCGATGCGGTCGATCAAAACCCGCACGTGGTTTTGCTGCTGGATGAAATCGAAAAGGCCCATCCGGACCTGTTCAACATCCTGTTGCAGGTTATGGATCACGGCAAGCTGACCGACCATAACGGCAAAGACGTGGACTTCCGCAACGTGATCTTGATCATGACAACCAACGCCGGTGCCGCCGATATGGCAAAAGCAGCGATTGGTTTCGAGCGTGAAGGTCGTGTCGGTGAGGACAAAGAAGCGATTGAGAAAATGTTCACACCGGAATTCCGAAACCGGTTGGACTCTATCATCGGCTTTGCCGCGCTCGGCGCCGAAGTGGTCGCTAAAGTGGTCGATAAGTTCATCATGGAACTCGAAGCACAGTTGGAAGACCGCAGCGTGATGATCGAGCTTACCGATGCCGCACGTGCGTGGCTGGCGACCAAAGGCTACGACAAGCTTTACGGGGCACGCCCGCTATCGCGTGTCATTCAAGAGCACATCAAAAAGCCGCTGGCCGAAGAACTGCTGTTTGGCAAGCTTGCCAAGGGTGGTTTGGTGATGGTCGATATCGAAGACGAAAAGCCAGTGTTCACGTATCCCAAGCCGAAAGGCGGCCCGGGCAAAGGCAAAGGCAAGAAGAAGCCTGCCTACGTCGAGTAACACGCGAACAGACCCCGGTAAGCCCTGACGGGCTTTCCGGGATATCGCTTTTATTCAAGTTTCCGCGCTATAAGGCGGCGCCGGAAAATACTCGATCCCTTTTTGCACAAATCGCGCGAATGCCGGATCGTACCAAGCCCCCAACAGCCAAAGCGCCATATCGATTCCTGCCGATACGCCCGCCGACGTCACCACGTTGCCGTCGACGACATAGCGTACATCGTCCATCACCTCGACGCCGCCGGCGTCCCGCAGCAGGTCAATCGAGCGCCAATGCGTCGTGGCCTTTTTGCCGTCCAAGATACCGGCACGCTGCAGCAGCAATGCGCCAGTGCAGACACTGGTGACCCAAGTGCACGACGGTGCGACGCGTCTGATCCAATCGATCTCGGGACCACCGTCTTTAAAGATCGGACGTGTACCTTGGCCCCCTGGCACCAAAATTACGTCGAAAGCTGGATGATCATCAATGGTGTAGTCGGTAACGATCTTGAGTCCCTTGGCGCACGTGATTTCCCGCCCGGCAGAGCCGACCATTGCAACCGACATATCTGCGCGCTCTTGTTTTGATGCCCACGTCAAAACCTCCCAAGGGCCGATTGCGTCCAGTTCTTCGAGGTCAGGAAACGCGAGAATGCCGATGTCTATGGTCATGAGTAGCTCCGCTCGTGAAGATATTGCAGGGTTTTACCAATGCAGTTTGATCGCGCACAATTGTCCGACATTAAACCCGGAGGCTCCACCGATGGCGATGCATTTTTTACAGGGAATCCGCATCCTCGACCTCAGCCAGTTTCTTCCTGGGCCGTTTGCCACGCAGATGCTGGCCGACATGGGCGCCGACGTGGTCAAGGTCGAGCCGCCCAAGGGCGACCCGATGCGAGGCCTTGATCCGATCACCAATGAGCGCGCTACCGGCCCGTATCACGCACTGGTCAACGCCGGTAAGCGGGTGATTGCGATTGATCTCAAAGATACAATCGGGCGTGAGCAGTTCGTGCGGTTGATCGAGCAAACGGACGTGCTGATGGAAAGTTATCGCCCGGGCGTGATGGCGAAACTGGGTTTTGATCATGCGGCCCTTCGTGAGATAAACCCGAGGCTCGTCCATTGTGCGCTCTCGGGCTATGGGCAAAACGGCCCGATGGGTTTGGCCGCAGGGCATGACATCAATTATGCCGCCGCTGCCGGGCAACTCGGCCTGACCGGTAGCGAAGCTCGCCCACACATGGCGTACCCAATGGTCGCGGATTACGCCGGTGCCTTACAGTCCACCATCGCGATCTTGGGTGCCTTGGTCGGGCGCGGACAAACAGGGCAGGGGGGATATCTGGATGTAGCCATGGCCGATGCGGTGCTGGCATGGCAGAGCCAGGCGCTGACCGCCCTCAAGCGCGGCGAGACACCGGGGCGCGGGCACAATCTGCTGACCGGCGGTGCTGCATTTTATGGGGTCTATGAAACCAAGGACGCACGGTTCGTATCCTTGGGCGCGATTGAAACCGTGTTCTGGGAGAACTTTTGTCGCGCCATCGCACGTGAAGACCTCGTCTCGCGGCAATCCGAGCCATTGCCGCAAACCGCGCTGACCGAAGACCTGGCCGCTATCTTTAAGACAAAGACGCGCGATGCTTGGGATGCAGCGCTGGCCGACGTAGATTGTTGCTATCATCCGGTTCTAGACATCGACGAACTCGCCCAGCATCCACAAAATCAGGCACGCGCGATGATCCGACCACAAGCAGGGCTGGAAGACGAGGGCGGCATGGCGGTGCTGTCGGCGATGTGGGTGGACGGTTCAGCCCCTGGGGCACGTGCCGCGATGATAGAAACGGACGTCGAGACGATATTGCAGGATTGGACGTCTTAAGCCCAGACTTAAGGGCAGGCGATTTCGGCCAGCAACCCGATTTGCGCGTATCCGTTGGCGTTGACGCCGACTCGCTTATTGGCCTCGATCTTAAAATAATCTCGGGCTTGGCTGTTGCCGTCTTCCGACATGCGTATAACGGCAACCGCGCGGCATGTGTTGCAGTTGTTTGCCATGATCACACCCGACGGAGTCTGGCCTGTCACACTCACGCACCGCGGCGCGCCGGGGCGGTTGCTGTCAGCATTTAACGTCGATTTCGGCGGCTCTTGACCGGGACACACGTGCTCCGACTTTACGCGACTGCGGCCCGGCCCCTTAAATGAGGTCGGCATGGTGTTTCTCGGCTGCACGGTGAATTGTCGGGCGACGGGAACATCGTTGCCGGGGCGGGACCGGATCACCCGTGCCACGATGCAGGTCATGCAAACATTGACCAACGTCTCAATATTGCCTTGCCGCTGAATGCGAATGCAGCGCTCGGCACCCTCGCTGGGTGTTGTCGTCGCCAGCAATGAAACCAGTGTCGCCACCGCCATCAAAAAGGCGGCAACCAATCCAGGTATGGTAAAAATTGTAAAGCGCATCCCCAGACATTAGGGGGCAAACGTTAATAATAGGTGAGTCGCGCTGCTTCCCCGACGGTTCAGTCGCCTTGTCTATACGGCGACATTTCGGCGACGATCTGCTTCATCTCGTACTCAACACCCGCCTTCTCGCGTTTCAGAAAATCGGCAACGGCGTCTTCAAAGCCCGGGTCGCGCAGATAATGCAGACTGTAAGTCGGTGCCGGCAAGTAGCCGCGCTGCACCTTGTGCGGGCCTTGCGCACCGGCTTCGACCCGGGCAAGACCGTGTTCAATCGCGTAATCAATGGCGCGGTAGTAACAACATTCGAAATGCAGAAACTTATAGTCTTCGAGTGATCCCCAATTCCGCCCGTAAAGACAATCGGCACCACGAAGGTTCAACGCCCCGGCAACCGGACGCTCCCCATCGAACGCCATGATCAGCACGATATCGTCGGCCATGCGTTCGCCCAACAGCGAAAAAAAGCTGCGGCGTAGATAGCTCTGGCCCCATTTTTTGTCGGTGGTCGACAGGTAAAAATCGTAGAACGCATCCCAATGCCGTTCTTCGATGTCGCTGCCGCTGAGCGTGCGGATATCCAATCCGAGATCGGCCACCTTGCTGCGTTCTTTGCGGATCGATTTGCGTTTGCGCGATGCCAGCTGGCCCAAAAAGTCGTCAAAGCTTTGATAGTTCTGATTGTGCCAATGAAATTGCTGGCTCAGCCGCTTCAGATAATCGCCACTGTCACCAAGTACATCCCACGTTTCCTTGTCGCAAAACGTGATGTGCACCGACGACACCGTCAGCTGCTCGGCAAGCTTGGTCATACCGGCACCCAGAATGATCAGCCGTTCGCGACGGGCGTCGCCCTTGAAATCACCGCGCACCAGTAAGCGGGGGCCAGGGGCAGGGGTAAACGGTACCGCACATTGCAGTTTCGGATAATAGCGTCCGCCCGCGCGCTCATACGCTTCGGCCCATCCCCAATCGAAGATGTATTCGCCGTAAGAGTGGGTTTTGAGATACAGCGGTGCACAGGCTTCAAGTCGCCCGTCGGCCCCTTCGAGGATCACATGACGCGGCATCCATCCAGTCTCCGCCGTGACCGAGCCGGAATCTTCGAGCGCCGACAAAAACCCATGCTCCACAAACGGATTGCCATTCCCCGCACACGCATCCCAGTCAGCGGCTGGCACATCAGCCAAGCTGCCGACCACCTTGATCACACGTGCGTCGTCACCGTCGGGCATACTAGATGATCTCCATAGGAATTATGTAGGGCGCGCGGGGGCGGATGCCTAGAGATGATGTGAACTACGTTTTGATCACTCGCCGCCAGCCAATGCCACTGTCAGGCGCATCCGGGGCGAGCATGTCCGCCAGCATCTCGGTACTGTCGACCAAGCGAGGGCCCGGGCGGTTGAAGTAGCTGTTGGCGTCGGTGGCGAAAACGCGACCGGACTGCACGGCACTCAGGCGCTGCCATGCGGGCGTTGAGAGCAGGGCGCTGGCTTCTGTTTCGCTGCGGGCTAAATCGAAGCCACAGGGCATGAAGATGATCACGTCGGGGTCTTCGTCGATCAGTTGCTGCGTTTCCAACCACGGTGCATGTGTGCCGGCCTGGCCGAACGGGTCGATGCCACCGGCGATCTCGACCAATTCAGGCACCCAGTTGCCGGCCGCCATCAACGGATCGGCCCATTCGATGCAGACGACGCGGGGACGCGGTGTGCTCGATCCAGCCGAGCGTGTTTTGACAGCATCCAGGCGGGTTTGTAGGCGGGCGATCAGATCAGCCCCGGCGGCGTCCGCATCTAAAGCATGCGCGACGGCGCGGATGTCGTCCCAGACTTTGGCAAGACCTTGCGGGTCCAGCGATACGATTTGCGCATCGCTGTTCAATACGTCGCAGACCGCAGCCTCGACATCTTTCAGAGCAACCGCGCAAACGTCACATTGATCTTGGGTGACGATGATATCGGGCTTTGTCGTCGCCAACACATCGGTCAGCACGTCATAGATCGACAGCGCATGTTTCAGCGCGTTTTTGACCTCGGCATCAATTTCGACGCTGGTGCCTTTGGGTTCGATCAGGGCCTTGGTGCAGATCGGCAGGGCATCAACACCCGGTGGATAGTCGCATTCATGCGAGCGGCCGACCAGGTGGTCTTGAAAGCCGAGCGCGGCGACGATCTCGGTCGCCGCCGGCAACAGCGAAACAATGCGGGGGTAGGGTGTCTCGATCACGCCAATTCAAAAACGGCGTCGATCTCGACACCGACGTTGCGGGGTAGGGCGCCGGCGGAAACCGCAAAGCGTGCATGCTTGCCCATCTCGCCGAACACATCGACCATGAGGTCAGACGCACCGTTGATGACTTCGGGTTGATTTTGGAAATCCGGGGTGGAATTGACGAAACCACCCAACTTGACGACGCGGAATACTTTGTCGAGATCGCCGCCGGCTGCCGCTTTCGCCTGCGCGATCAGGTTCAGGCCGCACAGACGCGCCGCTTGATAGCCATCATCAACAGTTAGGTTGTCGCCGACACGACCGGTGTATTTGATCTCGCCATTCCAGATCGTGATCTGACCGGATACAAAAACCAGGTTGCCGCTGACCACGAACGGGATGTAGTTCGCAGCCGGGGTTGCAACGGCGGGGAGCTCGATGCCGAGTTCCTGCAAACGTGCTTCTATTTTACCTGCCATGACCTGGTTCCTCTCGTCGTCATTTCAATTTTAAGGGTGGATTTGATTGCGGATTATAGTCGAAACTTATCGCCTTCTCTGGGGGCGATGCATTCAACTTTGCTGCCGAGCTCTTGTAGCTTTTTGACCGCCGCTTCGTGCTTGGCGTCGATGGCATCGTCATCCTGGTCCGGGTCGTGGTGGAACAGATATAGCTTTTTGACATTGCCCGCGTCGGCAAACTCGCACACCTTGGAAACGCATGAGTGACCCCAGTTGACTTTGGATTTGTACTCTTCGTCGGTATACGTGGTGTCGGTGATCAAGACATCGGCGCCGTTCACGAATTCGGCCATGGTTCGCTCATAATGCGGATCATAGGCTTCGTTATCGTTAAGGTACAATTCCTGGTCCGTGATATAGCAGATTGAGCGACTATTGTAGTTGACCCGGAACCCCAAAGCGCGGCCCGGATGCGCCAGCAGCTTGGTCTTTACCTCGATATCGGCAACATCGTGCGTGCCTTCGTCGAGATTTCGGAAATAGGTGCGCGCCGAAAATTCGGTGAGCGTAATTGGAAAATATACACCGTCCATCTGCGCCGAGATCAATTCCCGCATCGTGATGTCGCCTTGCTTCGAACCCAAAATCTCGAACTCGTTACCTTGCATGTAGAGCGGCGCGAAGAACGGGATCGCATTGATGTGATCCCAATGCGGATGTGAAATGAACAGCTTGGCGTTGATGCGCTTACGACCCTGACGCAAAAGATGTGCGCCTAATTCTTTGATGCCGGACCCAACATCAAAAACAAACAGTTGTTGGCTTGGAAATTCGAGCGTCACGCATGACGTGTTACCGCCGTATCTAAGCGCACCCTCACCGGTTTTCGGCAGCGTGCCGCGAACGCCCCAAAACGTCAGGTCAATTTTATCTTCGACAATGCGTCGCAAGCGATCCGGGAATGTTTGCGGATTAATGGGTTTTTTCAGGTAGCCATTGGCGCCGCATTCAAACGCACGTGCTTCGTCGGACGCATAGGCTTTGGCGGTGACGACAATAAACTTAATGTCGTCGAGGTCTTTGTTGTCACGCACACCTTTGCACAAATCAAAACCGTCGACGTTCGGCATCATCAGATCCGAAATCACCACGTCAGGATGCGTACGCTCAATCAAGTTGAGCGCGCCACTGCTATCGTTCGTCGTCTCAACGTCGAACCCATCCTTGCTCAGGATGTTTTCTATTAACGACAACACAAGGTCATCATCGTCGACGACCAGAATACGAACTTTACCGCCGGACGCGTCCATTGCGCATCTCTCCTAACTGCACTGTCCCAAAGATATAGGGCCACGGAACACGTGTCGATACGCGATTAATCATATTTTTCAAGAGCTTATGTGCGCATGTGATGTATGTCACAGGGCATTAACCCGCGCCACGGGTATCCGACTCAAAAAAGACGGGCGCGCATCAAGAATAACCTCGATGCGCGCCCCAAGTTTCCCAGGGAGGATTCCGTCTTTGATCTCATGAGTCACACAGCATATCTGGCCTCATCTTTGGCCTCATGTCCTATCTGAGGTTAAGAGCACCCGGTGGTTCCGCCGCACGTGTTGCACTTCAAACACGTGCCGTTTCGCACCAGGGTAAAATTGCCGCACTCGCCGCATGGATCGCCTTCGTAACCCTTCATGCGGGCTTCGCGAACTTGATCCATTTGGGTATCGGTCCTCTCCATGACCTCGCTTGACACCATGACCGAGGCCGCTTCTGCCACAATACTCTGTGTCTGGCCGGCCGAGGTGGCACCGCCACCCGATGCTGCTTGCGCGACAGCCACAGGTTGAGCTGTGTTTTTCTGCTTCGCTTGTTTCGCTTTCGCACCGTTGATGACCAGGAACTTGGTCCGCATGAAGCCGACGCTGGCACCTGCCGGCAGATGCTCGGCATGATCCGGCAAATCGCTTTCATGTTCGCCACCGCCGATGCTGTCCGGCATCAGGTCTGCCGGCTCAACGTGGGCTAGGTCGTTACGGCCCATATAGCTGACAGCCAGTTCACGGAAGATGTAGTCGAGGATCGACGTTGCCATCTTGATGGTGTCGTTACCGCGCACCATCCCCGACGGCTCGAAGCGGGTAAAGGTGAACGCTTCAACGTATTCCTCAAGCGGCACGCCGTACTGCAGGCCGATCGACACCGCGATCGCAAAGTTGTTCATCAACGAACGGAAGGCCGCGCCTTCTTTGTGCATATCGATGAAGATTTCACCGATCCGACCGTTTGTGTATTCGCCGGTCCGCAGATATACCTTATGGCCGCCAACGGTGGCCTTTTGGGTGTAGCCTTTGCGGCGATCTGGGAGGCGGCTGCGCTCGGTGATGTAACGCTCAATGATGCGCTCGCTGATCGCAGCCGCTTTGGCGGCCAAAGGTGCTTCAGCGAGTTCAGCTGCGATCTCATCCGCATCGTCAACATCATCGATCAACGACGCCGACAGCGGCTGCGACAGTTTAGAGCCATCTCGATACAGTGCGTTTGCCTTCAGACATAAGCGCCATGACAGCAGGTACGCTTCTTTGCAATGCTCCACCGATGCCGCGTTCGGCATGTTGATGGTTTTCGAGATCGCACCAGAGATGAACGGCTGCGCGGCCGCCATCATGTGGATGTGGCTTTCAACGGAAAGCGCACGGGTGCCGATGCGACCGCATGGGCTGGCGCAATCGAACACGGCCATGTGCTCTGGCTTCAGGTGCGGGGCACCTTCGACCGTCATCGCACCACATACATAGGTGTTTGCGGCTTCGATGTCGGCCTTCGAGAAGCCGATGGCCTGCAACAGGTTGAAGCTGAGATCATCAAGAGAGGACTTTTCCAACTTTAACACATCGGTGCAGAAGGCTTCGCCCAATGACCATTTGTTAAAGGCGAACTTGATTTCAAACGCTTCGCCCAGGTTTTTCTCGATCTTGGCGATGGCATCATCGGTGAAGCCTTTGGCTTTCAGGGTGGCGTGGTTGACGCCCGGCGCATCTTTCAAGGTGCCGTGGCCGACGGCATAGGCAATCACGTCTTCGATCTGCTTTTGATCGTAGCCCAGCGTTGTCATCGCAGTCGGGACCATGCTGTTGATGATCTTGAAGTAACCACCGCCGGCGAGCTTTTTGAACTTCACGAGCGCGAAGTCAGGCTCAATGCCGGTGGTGTCACAATCCATCACCAGACCGATGGTGCCGGTCGGTGCGATTACGGTCACTTGCGCGTTGCGATAGCCGTGCTCTTCACCTTCGGCCAAGGCGCGATCCCAAGCTTCTGCAGCGGCAACCGCCAACGGCTCGTCGGGACAATCCGCAGGCTTAAAGGCAACCGGATTGATCGACAGGCCTTCGTAGCCTTCGCTTTCGCCATGCGCGGCACGACGATGGTTGCGGATCACGCGAAGCATGTGCTCAGCGTTCGGTGCATAGCCAGGGAAGGCCCCAAGCTCAGACGCCATCTTCGCCGACGTCGCATAAGACTGACCACACATCAGCGCCGTGATCGCAGCGCAGATCGCGCGGCCCTGATCGCTGTCATAGGCGATACCCGAGGCCATCAAGAACCCGCCAATGTTGGCATACCCAAGACCCAGCGTGCGGTAACGGTAGCTCAGCTCGGCGATTTCTTTGGATGGGAATTGTGCCATCAACACCGAGATTTCCAGGGTGATGGTCCAAAGCGTGGTGGCGTGCGTGAAGCCGGCGACATTAAACGTGCCGTCGTTTTCACGGAAGTTCATCAGATTCAACGATGCCAGGTTACATGCCGTGTCGTCCAAGAACATGTATTCCGAGCATGGGTTCGACGCATTGATACGACCGCTGGCAGGGCAGGTGTGCCATTCATTGACCGTAGTGTCGAACTGGATACCCGGATCAGCACACGCCCATGCGGAGTGACCGACATCGTCCCACAGGTCACGCGCCTTGAGAGTCTTCGCGACTTTGCCGTCTTTGCGCTGGATCAAGTCCCAGTCGCCGTTGTCGAGCACAGCCTGCAGGAAGTCATTGGTGACACGCACCGAGTTGTTGGAGTTTTGACCCGACACCGTCACGTATGCATCGGAGTCCCAATCGGTGTTGTATTCTTTGAACTTGATCTCGGTGTAACCCTGCTCGGCGAACTGAATCACCCGCTGCACATAGTTTTCCGGGATCATCGACTTCCGCGCCTTGCGGATTTCGGCCTTCAGAGCATCGTTTTTCTTCGGGTCATACTTGTCGACGTCACTCAGTTCGCTGTCGATACAGGCCTTCATGACGGCGTTCAGGTGCATGTTGGCAAGTTTCGAGCCGGCGACCAAGGCAGCGACCTTCTGCTCTTCGATGACCTTCCAATTAACGAAATTTTCGATATCCGGATGATCGATATCGACGACGACCATTTTGGCCGCGCGGCGCGTGGTGCCGCCCGACTTAATGGCACCAGCAGCGCGATCACCGATTTTCAAAAAGCTCATCAGGCCGGACGACTTGCCGCCACCCGACAACGGCTCGCCATCGCCGCGGATTTGCGAGAAGTTGGACCCTGTGCCCGAGCCGTATTTAAACAAACGCGCTTCACGCACCCAAAGGTCCATGATGCCGCCTTCGTTCACCAGATCGTCACTGACGGACTGAATAAAGCAGGCGTGCGGCTGCGGGTGCTCATACGCGGACTGCGACTGCACCAACTTGCCGGTTTCAAAATCAACGTATGAATGGCCTTGCGCAGGGCCGTCGATCCCGTAGGCCCAATGCAGGCCGGTGTTGAACCACTGCGGCGAGTTCGGCGCGCCGGACTGATTTGCCAACATAAAGCGCATTTCGTCGAAGTAGGCGCGGGCGTCTTCTTCGCTGTCGAAGTAGCCACCTTTCCAGCCCCAGTACGTCCACGTACCAGCAAGGCGATCAAACACCTGCTTGGCGCTGACTTCGCCGATGAAACGCTCTTCCTCCGGCAGTTTCGAAAGCGCGGCATCATCGGGTACGCTGCGCCACAGCCATGACGGGACCGAATTCTCTTCGACCTTTTTCATGATCGCCGGCACGCCGGCTTTGCGGAAGTACTTCTGTGCCAAGACATCGCTGGCAACCTGAGAGAAGCGCTTCGGCACCTCCATCTCATCCAAGCGGAACACGATGGAACCGTCAGGGTTGCGGATTTCACTCGCCGTAGTCCGGAACTCGAGCAAGTCATAAGGCGATTGGTCTTGGTTCGTGTAGTGACGTGAAATACGCATCAAATCCCCCAAAGGATTAGCCAAACGAATGGCTGAAGTTACAAAACAAAATTCTATACGGACCGCTGATGGCCCCCCGGTTGCCCTTTCGATCACGGCAGTCCGCGATCCAATTCGCAGTATCGTATGATACCAGATATCGTGTGTGCCCAGGTGCAACACTCGACATCTAGCCATAGGTGGATTTTTGGTTCAACTAGATTTCGCGCCAAAACTGTCAAAAAAACACAATATTTCGTTTGACGCCGAGCACGCCCGCAGAAATCTGGGGATAAGTTGAAGAGGCGACCTATCGGTTATTTTGTGTCGAATGCCTGACGACGTGTGAACACAAATATTAAGTATTTTTTTGATCGCGCAGGTTAACCACGCAGTCCGCCTTGTAAAACATCGTTAATGGGCGGGTTTCCGCTGTTGAAATAAAAACATGCGTGTTCCGCAAAACAGCGCAGGATTCGTTCCCTGTTTTCTGCCACTTCATCGCGATGTCGATACGAAGATGGCGCTGGCTAAAGCGAATGCGGTAGGGCCTTGCCGCAATTCGGACAAGGTGCGATATTGTCGCCGTCGAAGCTGGAACGGAAAACGCTATGAATATCGGCACCACGATCTATACGTGGCTAAACGGTCGACAAGTCGGCATCGATGAATTCGGCAACCGTTATTTTGAAGCCAACAACGGCGCCATGCTGCATAACCGTCCGCGTCGCTGGTGCATGTTCAAAGGTGATGCCGAAGCCTCGATGGTGCCGCCGGAATGGCACGCCTGGCTGCATCACATGACGCCGGAACCCCTGACGGACGAAGCCGCCAGGGCACGCTCATGGCAAAAGCCGCATGAACCGAACCACACAGGTACAATTAAAGCCTACCGTCCGAAAGGACACGACCTGAGCGGCGGCACACGCGCCCATGCGACCGGCGACTACGAGGCTTGGACACCCGAATGAGCGCTGAAGCGCGCGAGATTTCAATCGGCGCCGTGGTCGTTTCGGTATTGCTGGCGATCATGATCTTCGTCTATGGCGGCCAGAACGACCTATCCGAAGACGGCGGCATTCGTATATCTGCAAGCTTTAACCGGGTAGACGGCTTGGCCACAGGCGATCCGGTATATCTATCGGGTGTGCGCATCGGGTCCGTCGAAAAGATGTGGTTAAACAATAACTTCCGCGCAATTGTTTCATTTCAACTTAAAAGCGGCTTAGTGATCCCAGAAGACAGCTCGGCCGCCATTCACACAGACGGGCTGTTTGGCTCCAAGTTTGTTGTCATCGAGCCCGGTGGCGCCGAGCAGGCGATGAAAGACGGTCACATCATTACCTTCACCCAAGATGCGGTAATCGTCAGCAATTTGCTGGACCTGATCATTTCCGAGGGCAAGGCGAACCGGGCCAAAGACAAAGCGAAGGTGACGCAGTGATGAATGTGGTGATGTTACAGATAGGAGCGGGCGCATGAGGCAAAACGCAGTCGAAACTGTGCTGGGCGGCGTGGTGCTGATCGTTGCCAGTTTTTTCTTGGTGTTTGCACTGAACACCGCGCAGGTGCGCAGCGTCGACGGATACAACGTCTCGGCGGCGTTCTTTAAAGTCGGCGGACTGACAAGCGGAAGCGACGTCCGCGTCAACGGAATCAAGATCGGCACGGTCAACGATCTGAAGCTTGACCCGGTCACGTATGATGCCGTGGTCACGATGTCGATCCGTGAAGATGTGCAACTGCCAGAGGACAGCGTCGCCGAAATCGGCAGCGCCGGAATCATCGGCGGTAAATTCGTCAGCATTACGCCGGGTGGCGGCAAAACGATGATTGCCGCCGGCGGCAAAGTCTCACGCACCAAAGACTTTAAATCCCTCGAAGATCAGGTCGGCGAGATCATCTTCCTCGCCACCGGTGGAGGCGGCTGATTTTTTCCGCACGCTTTCCGGTCAGCATCGCTTTAGGTGTCGTGTTTTACGTCAGCGTTGCCGCGTCGGCGCAAGCTGAGTCTTATGCGACCGCCGTGCTGCAGACTTTAGATAAGGTCACCGCACGGGTCTCGACCATCGACGTCCCGGTCGGCGGCGCCGTGCGTTTCGGTACCTTGGTGATCCGTGTCCGCCATTGCGAGAAACGCCCGCCAGAAGAACCCCCTGAAAGCACCGCATTTATAGAAATCTCCGAGCAACAACCTGGCGAACAAGCAGTGCGGACGTTCACCGGATGGATGTTTGCGTCCAGCCCCGCGCTTAATGCCCTGGAACATCCGGTTTACGACGTATGGGTGTTGGACTGTAAAGACAAGATCACCGAATAGCCCGTCGAGCGCCCATCATGCACATCATCCCGAATCAAGTGCAGGATCACGCAGAAGCGGAGGGGGGTTAGCGAGCAAAAAGCTGGTCGAACTCAGATGTGAGGGTTTCGATGTCGATATCGGCTGGGAACAGGCAATGCACGGCCAAAGCGGCTTCCAACTTTGTCAAAAAATCCCGGGCCGAAATTTCGATGGCGCCGAATCGTTGCAGATGATCGGTCACGAACTGCGTGTCTAAAAGTTTAAAGCGGCCGATGCGCAGCCTTGCCACCAAGTGTATGAGCGCGACTTTCGATGCATCGGTGACCCGCGAGAACATGCTTTCACCGAAAAACACACCGCCCAACGCAACCCCGTATAAGCCTCCCACCAGTTGACCATCCTGCCAACTCTCCACCGAATGTGCATAGCCCATATGGTGCAGATCGTTAATCGCGGACTCAATCTGCGGGTTGATCCAGGTTTCGCGTCGGCCTTGCGTCTGCTCGGCGCAGGTGGCGATGACGTCAGCAAAAGCGGTGTTACAGCGGACGTCGAAGGTGCCGCGGCGAATGGTCTTTGCGAGCTTTTTCGGCACGTGCACGGCGTCTAGCGGTAAGATGCCGCGTTGTCGGGGATCGATCCAGGAAATGCTTTCCGCATCCCGACTTTCAGCCATCGGGAAGACGCCGACCGTATAGGCGCGAAGCAAAAGCTCCGGTGTCAGTTCGAAATCGTCGGCGCCACGGTTGCTCATCGCGCTCCTTCGGCTGAGGTCCTCTTCAAATATTCCTCAAGCCAATGAATATCGTAATCACCGTTGATGAAGTCATCATTCAAAATCAGCTCTTGGTGCAGCGGCACGGTGGTTTTGATGCCGTCGATCACGAATTCGGTCAACGCGCGCCGCAGCCGCATCAAGCATTCGCCGCGGTTACGACCGTGCACGATCAGCTTGGCGATCATGCTGTCGTAATGCGGTGGCACGCTGTAGCCCGAGTACAGGCCACTGTCGACACGCACCCCAAGGCCCCCCGGCGCATGGTATTCGTTGACCTTGCCTGGCGACGGCTGGAACGTGAACGGGTCTTCGGCGTTGATCCGGCATTCGATAGCGTGGCCGTTGAACCGGATTTCGTCTTGGGTGACATCCAACGGGTGGCCGTCGGCGACGCGGATCATTTCACGCACAAGATCAATGCCGGTGACAGCCTCGGTGACCGGGTGCTCGACCTGCAGGCGGGTGTTCATTTCGATAAAGAAGAACTCGCCATTTTCATAAAGAAACTCAACCGTGCCGGCGGAGCGATAGCCGAGCTTGCGCACGGCATCAGCCACCGTCTTGCCAATCTCGGCACGGGCCGAACTGTTCAGTGCAGGCGAGGGGGATTCTTCTAAGATTTTCTGGTGGCGGCGCTGCAACGAGCAATCGCGCTCCCCCAAATGGATCACGTTACCCTCGTTATCGGCCAGGACCTGGACTTCGATATGACGTGGGCGGTCCAGATATCGTTCCATATACACCGCACCGTTACCAAACGATGCTTCGGCTTCGTTCCGCGCCACATCGAATGCGTCGTGTAGGTCGGCTTCGGTGAGGGCAACCTTCATCCCGCGCCCGCCACCGCCGGCTGCGGCCTTGATCAGCACAGGATAACCGATTTCATCCGCCCAGCGCTTGGCGTCTTCGAAATTCAAAACTTCGCCGTCGGATCCCGGCACGCAGGGAATACCTGCGTCTTTTGCGGCCTGCTTGGCGGCGATCTTGTCACCCATCAGGCGAATATGCTCCGGCGACGGGCCGATAAAGATAATACCATGCTCTTCCACCATGGCGGCAAAATCGGCATTTTCTGACAAAAAGCCATAGCCCGGGTGAATGGCATCTGCGCCGGTGATTGAAGCCGCCGACAAAATGGCAGATGTCGACAAATAGCTGTCGCGTGCCGCCGGTGGACCGATACACACACTTTCGTCAGCTAAGCGCACATGCATCGCATTGGCGTCGGCCGTGGAATGCACAGCAACCGACTGAATACCCATTTCCCGGCACGCACGCAGAATTCTGAGTGCAATTTCACCCCGGTTGGCGATGAGGACTTTTTCGATCATCGCTTTAAAGCCCCCGTCACTCGACGATGACCAAAGGCTCGCCGTACTCAACCGGCATCCCGTCGCGGACAAGAATTTTAACGACCTTGCCTGACTTGGGTGCGGAGATCGGGTTGAACACTTTCATGGCTTCGATCAGCAACAGCGTATCGCCTTCGCCAACCGTGTCGCCTTCCTTGCAGAACATCTCGCTTTTCGGATCGGGCGAAAGGTAACACACGCCGACCATCGGCGATTTAACGGCGCCGGGATGTGTTGCGTAATCGTCCGCAATTGGGGCGGCAGCCACCGCGGCGGCACCCACAACTGGCGCAGGCGCAGCGGTAGGGGCCGCATAGCTGACGACGTTGCTGGTTTTAGCAACACGCAGTTTGCGCCCATTTTCTTCGACTTCAATTTCGCTCAACCCGGTCTCATCTAAAATTTTCGCAAGCTCGCGAATCTGATTTTGATAAGCCTCTGATTCGGCACTAGTCGTTTTCGCCATTCGTTTTGTTTCCTTGATTAGTCTTTGCTGAGCCGCGCGGCCACGGCTTCGAGTGCGAGTTCGTAACCGATCGAGCCCAGACCGCAGATCATGCCGTCAGCAACCCGCGCCACATAGGATTTATGCCGAAACGATTCGCGCTGATGAATATTCGACATGTGCACTTCAATGATCGGCAGACCGCATGCTTTCAGTGCGTCCATGATCGCAATCGATGTGTGCGTATAGGCTGCGGCGTTGATCACGATGCCGGCGGCTGACGTTCGCGCATCCTGAATCCACGTCACCAACTCGCCTTCAATGTTGGATTGACGGAAATCAATGGCCACGCCGAGCGCCTCGGCGCGCGTTTTTACCTTCGCTTCAATATCTGCGAGGGTTTCAGCGCCGTAAATGTCCGGCTCGCGGGTGCCCAACAGGTTGAGGTTAGGCCCGTTCAAAATCATGATCGTCGCGGTCATTGTACGTCCAGATCCTTCACCGCGCGGGGGCGGCCTCGATTCGGTTTAGTTATATCATGCGGAGCGTCTTGAGAAACAGGGCGTTTTCCCTCAATTTCCCGCGTTGAAAGGGCCGGGTTGGCTCGCCATACTGATACAATCAATTTCGTACCGATATAAGAGACAAAGGACCGACCCATGAACGTCACGATCAACGGCGAAACCCGCGCATTGGATACACAAAAAAGTGTGGACGGGCTGCTGCGCGAGATTGGGCTCGATCCGGCGAAAGTGGCTGTCGAGCGTAACCTCGAGATCGTACCGAAGTCCGCCTATGCCGACGTTCAAGTCGCCGATGGCGACCGCTTAGAAATCGTCCATTTCATCGGTGGCGGTGCGCCGGACGGGACGTCTTCTGACAGCGATGACCCGTTGGTCGTCGCCGGGCGCAGCTTTAAGTCGCGCCTGATCATCGGCACCGGCAAATATGCGGATTACGATATCAACCGCCTGGCCTGCGAAGCGGCTGAGGTCGATATGGTTACCGTTGCCGTGCGCCGGGTCAATTTAACGGATAAAGATCAGCCGATGTTGATCGACTACATCGATCCGAATATCTACACCTACCTGCCGAACACCGCAGGCTGCTTTACCACCGACGATGCCGTGCGCACGTTGCGGCTTGCCCGCGAGGCCGGGGGCTGGAATTTGGTGAAGTTGGAAATCCTCGGCGAGGCGCGCACACTGTATCCGATGATGCCGGAAACCATCGAAGCCACCGCCAAATTGACGGAGGAGGGGTTTCAGGTGATGGCCTATTGCTCCGACGATCCGATTTTGTGCAAACGGGTCGAAGAAGCCGGCGCCGTTGCGGTGATGCCGCTGGGTGCGCCGATCGGCTCGGGTCTCGGCATTCAAAACCCGGTAAACATCCGCTTGATCATTGAACAGACTGAGGTGCCGGTGATCGTCGATGCCGGTGTCGGCATCGCGTCTGACGCCGCGATTGCCATGGAACTCGGATGTGACGGCGTGTTGATGAACACCGCCATAGCCGAAGCCAAAGACCCCATCAAAATGGCTCGTGCCATGAAACATGCGGTGGAAGCGGGGCGCCTTGCGTACCTTGCCGGTCGTATGCCGCGCAAAATGTACGCCGACCCGTCGTCGCCGCTGGCCGGCCTCATTTGAGGCTTGATGGCTTCCGCCTAGGCGGGAATGACGAAGACAATGGAAAGACCTAACGTTAGCGCAAAACTTTGCGCAGCGTGTCCAAGGCGAAATCGATACCCGCAGCATCCACATCCAAGTGCGTAACAGCGCGCATGCGAACGGGGGAGTTCGCGCCGATGCGCACGCCGTGCTCAATCAACTGCGCGGCAACATCGCGGGCATCTTTGCCGGTGCCGGATACATCGAAGAACACCAGGTTGGTCTCGCAGACGTCGTTTTGAAGGGTCACGCCTGAAATTTGGCCGAGGCCGGCATGCAGCCGGCGGGCATTCTCATGGTCGTCATGCAGGCGCTCGACATGGTGATCGAGGGCGTAAAGGCACGCCGATGTGACGATGCCGGACTGGCGCAACGCCCCGCCGAACTGTTGTTTGACGCGGAAAGCTTCATCGATGAAGTCATTGGGACCGGCCAAGACCGCACCGATCGGACAGCCCAAACCTTTTGAGAAATCCAGCCACACGCTATCCATATGCTGGGTAAATTCGGTCGCCGGAATACCGCTTTCGACAACGGCGTTTAACAGACGGGCACCATCCATGTGTGCGACCATGTCGTTTTCGTGCGCAGCGCTCGCCACGTCTTCAATGGCAGCGAGCGGCCAGATCACGCCACCGCCTGAATTTGCCGTGTTTTCGATATTAACAATCTTGGTGCGCGGCGCGTGACGGTTGTTGGTGGCGACGGCTTTGCGCACATCGTCACCCGTGAAAATACCGTTCGTGCCGTGGATCGGGTGAATCATCAGACCGGAAAGAGCGGCTGGGCCACCGGTTTCAGATGTGTTTGCGTGACCGGTCTTATCCATAACCACGGAGTCACCTTGTCGCGCCCAAATGCGATAGGCAATTTCGTTGCACATGCTACCGGACGGCAAAAACACAGCGGCTTCTTTGCCCAGCAGTTCGGCCACACGTTCTTGCAATGCATTGGTGGTCGGATCTTCGAGGGCTTGTTCGTTGCCGCACACCGCATCGGCAATCGCCTGACGCATGCCCGGTGTCGGTTTCGAATTTGTATCGGAATAAAGATCGACGCGAAGGCCAGCGGCAATTTGGGCAGCTTTACGCGCCGTGCCCAAGATATCAACTTTCATAGCATCCCCCCACGCGGCGCAAGATCGAACTGACCTTTAATCTTTCGGCAGAGTCACTTCACGAGTCAAGAAAGCCGGCATATTTTCGCCCCAGCCCGGCCCCTGATCGTTGCCTTTGTCAGCGTTGCCGCCTTTGTCATCGTCATCTTTTTTGTCGCGGCGCGGTGCACGCGGTGTTTTCGCACGCACAGGCTTTGGCTCGGCCTTTTGTTCTTTTTCATCATCGTCAGACTTAACATCTTTAGAAGCGTCGGCGGAGTCTGCCTTATCGGTGTCGACATCATTTGAAGCGTCGACAGCTTTCCGGCCCCGACCACGACCACCACGCGAACGACCGCGTTTCGGCTTTTCGTCGGCAGTCTTTTCATCCGAAGCGTCGACAGTTGCGTCGGCGTCAGCAGCTTTTTCGGGCGCGTCTTCTTTTGGCGCATCTTTTTTGGCGTCGTCTTTCGGCGCCGCTTCCGTCGCCGCGATCACTTCATCGGCGCCTAAAATTGGAATAGGCTTGCCGATTAGCTGTTCGATACCGGCCAGATACTTACGGTCTTCCGGCAAGACAACCAGCGTAAACGCATGACCTTTACGACCTGCGCGACCGGTGCGGCCGATGCGGTGCACGTAATCTTCGGAATGGGTCGGAATATCAAAGTTGAACACGTGGCTGACGGTCGAGATATCCAAACCGCGTGCTGCCACATCGGAGCAAACCAAGATCGAGGCTTCGCCGTCTTTGAATTTCTTCAATGTTTCCATACGCACCGACTGCACCATATCGCCATGCAGACGAGCCGCTTCGATGCCGTGCTTCAGCAGCGAGCGATAGACCACATCCACATCGCGTTTGCGGTTACAGAACACCAACGCGTTGGTCAGCTCTTTTTGCTCGCCGATCAAGCGACGCAACACTTCACGCTTTGCCTTCGCGCCGGCACCCGGTGCCTTTGAAGGCGCGGTCACTTTGATCAGCGCCTGGACGATGGTGTCGGCGGTCGATGCCGGCTTGGATACGGAAATCTCTTTCGGATTCGACAAAAACTTGTTGGCGAGGCCGCGAATTTCTTTTGGCATGGTGGCCGAGAACAACAACGTCGTGCGCATCGGCGACAGCAGGCTGACGATCTTTTCAACGTCGGGAATAAAGCCCATGTCGAGCATCCGGTCGGCTTCGTCGATCACCAAGATTTTAACGTCGGTCATCAACAGGTGCCCACGGTCAAACACATCCAAAAGGCGACCCGGCGTGGCGATCAACACATCAACGCCCCGGTTCAATACCTTGAGCTGTTCTTCCATCGACGAGCCACCGATCAGCAGCGCCTTCGACAGTTTGTGGTACTTGCCGTAAATTTCGAAGTTATCGGCGACCTGGGCGGCGAGTTCGCGCGTCGGCTCAAGAATCAGCGAGCGCGGCATACGTGCTTTGGCACGACCAGCGGCTAGAATTTCGATCATCGGCAAGGTGAAAGAGGCGGTCTTGCCGGTACCCGTCTGCGCGCACCCAAGCACGTCGCGCCCCATAAGGACGACCGGAATGGCTTTTTCTTGGATCGGCGTCGGTTCCTCGTAGCCAGCTTCGTGAATGGCGCGGAGGACTTCGTCGCTTAGACCGAGATCGGTAAATTTCATATGGAAGCTTTTTCCTGAGGGGCGCCACGTTATGTCAAAAGCGGGGCAACACGCCCCGGCGAATTTAACGCCGTTCCCTACGTCTCTTTATGATGAGGCCGGAGTGTATGGTTTCCGCCGTCCAAGTCAATGATATAGATGCTTTTCCCAGGAAATACCCGCTATTTTACCCATAATTCGGCCTTTTACGTCGCCGAGCGATCCACTAACGTCGAGATATGCAACACACCATCCTATTTTTGCCGGGCTTATTATGCGATGCGGCTTTGTGGCATGCGCAGACAGAAAGCCTAAGTAAACATGCCACGTGCGTTGTCGCCGACATGACGAAAGACGACAGCATAAGCGCCATGGTGTCACGGGCACTGACCGATATGCCCGATACTTTCTCCGTCGTCGGCCTGTCCATGGGCGGCTATGCAGCATTGGACGTGATGCGCCAAGCGGGTGCGCGCGTTCGTCGATTGGTGTTGATGGACACGTCCGCCCGTGCCGACGATGCTGAGCGCATCCAGCGGCGCAAGAACCTCATCGCGCGAGTCGCGCAGGGTGAATTTGAAGCTGTCATCGAAGAACACTTTCCGAGTTTCGTGCATCCGTCACGTCTGACCGATGCCCCGCTGATGGGGACGATCCGTGCGTCTGCCCATGCCGTGGGACCGGGCGCTTATATCTGCGAACAAACCGCTATTATGAATCGCCCGGACAGTCTCGGGTTGCTTGGCGATATTCACTGCCCAACGCTGGTGATGTGCGGCGCCGAAGATGCATTGACGGTACCGGCATTACACCATGAAATGGCCGATCATATTCCAACTGCGACTTTACAGATGATCGACGGCAGCGGTCATCTGCCACCCTTGGAAAAGCCCGACGCGGTCAACACTGCCTTGCACGCTTGGTTGATAAAGGACGCATGATGGACGGCGCTTTAAACTTGGTCGACGGGGTCCGTGCCGGGGAAACCCGCGCCATTGCAAGGTTGATGTCGATGGCCGAAGGACGTCCTGACGCGTGCGCGGCCGAAATGGCGGAAATCCATCGCATGGCCGGACGTGCACATATCGTCGGCTTGACCGGCGTGCCGGGCTCCGGCAAATCGACCTTGGTGCACGCGTTGGCAAAAGCCCTGCGGCGCGATGGTCGGAAAGTCGGCATCGTCGCCGTCGATCCGTCCAGTCCGTATTCAGGCGGTGCGATCTTGGGCGACCGGGTGCGGATGAGCGACCTTGCCACCGACGACGGCGTGTTTATTCGTTCCTTGGCAACACGCGGCGCGCTTGGTGGCTTGGCACGAGCCGCCCTCGATACGGTTGATATTTTGGATGCCGCCGGTTTCGACATCGTGATGATCGAGACCGTCGGCGTAGGCCAGGACGAGGTCGATATCGCCGAAGCCGCCGAGAGCGTTCTCGTGGTCTCGGCCCCCGGCCTTGGTGACGGCATTCAAGCGATCAAAGCCGGCGTGTTAGAAATTGCCGACATTCATGTGGTCTCAAAATGCGACAAAGAAGAAGCCAGCCGCACCGTCGCCGATTTGAAATCGATGCTAACGTTAGGCTCGACCGCAAGGGTTCGCTACGGCTGGGATGTCCCCGTGATGCGCACCAGTGCTGAAACCGGGCAGGGCACTACAGAACTGGTCGAGATGCTTGATAAGCATCGCGAACAGTTAATCGAAAGCGGCGAACGGACACTTCGCCGCCGTCGTATTCTGCAGACCCGGATCCTCAAGACTGCCGAAGACATGCTGCGCCGGCGGATCGGCGAGGGCGATACCCTAGATTCGGCCGTCGACCGGAGCCTCAACGGCGACATCTCTCCGCACCAAGCGGCCGAGGAACTGTTGAAGACGATTTAATATATTCGAGAAGCCCCCAGGTCGGGCCTACATCAACATCCGATACTTGATGAACGGGGTGCGCTCGCCGACGCGATCATACAGCACACGGGCAACGCTGTTGAATTCTTGGGTCATCCAATACACTTCGGACGCACCGGCGGCGCTGGCCTTTTCATAAACCGCTTCAATCAATGCGCGCCCGGCGCCGCCGACGCGACGGTCTGGATCGACGAACAAGTCTTGGAGGTAGCACTTGTCGTGCACGGTCCAAGACGTCGCATGATAAAGATACTGCACGATGCCGACCACGACACCATCGTCATCGACCGCGACCAAGCAGTATGGGGCTTGCGCCTCATCCATCAAGCGCCCCCACAATGCCCCCGTGTTCGCATCATCAATCGTCGCTTTGTAGAACGTGAGATAGCCCTCCCACAGTGTCTTCCAACGGGCATGGTCGGACTCGGCAAGCGGGCGGATGGTGATCTGCATTACATTGTCTCCGTCATAATTTAGCGATGTGATAACGGCTAAATGGTCTTTCCAATAGAGCCGAATTTGGCAAAATTACAGTACCACTTTTCTGAAGGACTTTTGATGCCACAAGCCGCCGACCGCGTACCTTTGCTGATGTTGGCCGTCGATCGAGACAGCAGCGCGCCAATGCATCGCCAAGTGTTTGATCAAATTAGAGGCGCGATCTTGGATGGCCGCCTTGCCCCTGGGCACCGCTTGCCATCAACCCGCGCGCTGGCGAACGAATTAGAGGTCTCCAGAAACACTGTACTCGCGGCCTATGATCAACTTCTTGCCGAGGGATACACCGACGGTCAGACCGGGTCCGGAACCCGGGTCTCTAACGTGCTGCCGGAAGATGTTTTGGCGGCGCGCTCCCAGGCTTTGCAGGGCGAAGATATGCCGACGGCCGGTTGGTTGTCGAATTCGGGGGCGCGTTTGGCCGCATTGCAGGCGCCGGCAGGCCGCGTGCCCGGCAGGTCCCGTGCGTTTCGACCGGGTTTGCCCGAGATTGATCGTTTTCCTTGGAACCATTGGTCGCGCATCGTCGCAAAATTCTGGCGCGGCCCGCCCCGGCACCTGGTATCGTATGGCGAGGTCGGTGGCTACATGCCGTTACGGGTCGCGATTGCGGAATATTTGCGCTCCGTGCGTGGCCTTAAATGCACAGCGGAACAGGTAATCGTCACCGCAGGCGCGCAACAAGCGATTGATCTGGCCGCGCGCGCGTTACTCGACCCCGGCGACCGGGTGTGGATCGAAGATCCCGGATATGCCGGGATCAAAGGTGTGCTGACGGCGGCAGGCGCCGAGCTGGTGCCGGTGCCGGTCGATGCTGCCGGCATCGATGTGGCGGCAGGGAGGGCGCGTGCGTCCGAAGCCCGCATGGCCGTGGTCACACCGTCGCATCAATATCCACTGGGATCGGTGATGAGTTTGTCGCGACGCCTTGAGCTTTTGGAATGGGCGTCGGAGAGCAACGCCTGGATTCTAGAAGACGATTACGACAGCGAATACCGCTACGCCGGCCGGCCTTTGTCGGCGCTGCAGGGCATGGATGCATCCGGACGCGTGATCTATGTCGGCACCTTTTCAAAGGTGCTGTTTCCGGCAATCCGGCTCGGTTACATGGTGGTGCCGCCCGGCTTGCAAGACGCCATGTTGCAGGTCCGGCGCGCCCTTGATGACCAGACCGCCATCGCGATGCAGCCGGTGCTGGCCGATTTCATCGAAAGCGGGCATTTCGCCTCCCACGTGCGACGCATGCGAACCCTGTATCACGAGCGCCAAGGTATTTTGATCAAGGCTATTGAGCGTCGACTTAAAGGGATACTGACGGTCACACCCGACGAAGCCGGCATGCATTTGGTCGCCGAGATTGACCCTGCCTACGGCCTCAGCGATGGGGAGGTCTCTAATATTGCGGCGAATATAGGATTTACGGTCTTACCGCTGAGCGCTTTTTATATGGGTAAACCACTGCGTGCCGGTGTGTTGCTGGGCTATGCCGGTCTTGAAGAGCGGGACATCAATGCCGGGATCGACAAACTGGCGATTGCGTTGACGACCTAAAGCACCATCGGAATCGTGGTCAAAGCCAGGACCGCGCCCATCGTGATGTTAAACCACTTCAGTTTTTCCGGATCAGCGAGGAAACTGCGCAGCGCCGTGCCGCAGCCGGCCCAGATCGACACGCTCGGGAAGTTCACCAGCACAAAGGCAAGCGCCACCAATACTACAGAGACATAGGGCATTTCGGGCGAGGTATAGAGCGACATCGCGGTGACGGCCATCATCCAAGCTTTCGGGTTCACCCATTGAAAGGCTGCCGCCGCCCAGAGCGTCATGGGCGTTTTGCCAGCATTGCCGCTGGCAACTACGCGGGTCATCGCAATACGCCACGCAAGATGGAGCAAGTATGCGCCGCCTAAAAATTTAAGCACGACGTAGAGGTCTGGGTATATCACGAGCAGCGCACCCAAGCCGAAACCGACGCTCAACAATAACGCGGCGAAGCCCATGGCGATCCCGAGCATATGCGGTATCGTGCGGCGAAATCCGAAATTCACACCGGACGCGAGCAACATCACATTGTTTGGCCCGGGCGTCGCCGACGCGACAAAAGCAAAAATCAAAAGCGCAATGAACGTATCAATCGGCATTAAATGCAATCCGGTGATTATGAGGTTTTATACATCTCATAACCGCCGGGCGCGTTGTATGGGTAGATTGATACCGTAACAGGAATTTAGAAGATTAATCTTCCGCCTTCATATTGACGTAGGTACCGGGCGCATCGCAGAGCACCTTGAGCTTGCCGTCACCAGGCTTGCGGGCGTCGGCCAGCTTGCCGGACTGCGGCTTCAGCCAATTATCCCAATCCGTCCACCAAGAACCATCGTGCTGTTCAGCGCCAGCCAACCACTCGTCGGGATCAGCAGGGGTTTTATTGTCGTTCAGCCAATAGCAATATTTGTTGGCAGCCGGTGGGTTGACGACACCGGCGATGTGGCCCGACGCGGACAACACAAAGCGAATTGGGCCTTTGTAAAGCTGCGTCGCTTTATAGGTTGGCTTCCACGGCGCGATATGATCTTCGCGAGTCGAAATGATGTATGTCGGCACATTGATCTTACGCAGATCGAGTTTCACGCCATCAATCTTAATGCCACCAGGTTCAACCAGTTTGTTGTCGAGATACATGTTGCGCAGATAAAAGCTGTGCATCGCTGCGGGCATCCGCGTCGAGTCCGAGTTCCAGTACAACAGATCGAACGGGAAGGGGTCTTTGCCGAGCAGGTAGTTGTTGACGACGAAAGACCAAATCAGGTCGTTGGCCTTCATCATATTGAACGTCGCCGCCATCTCGCTACCTTCGAGGTAGCCGCGCTCGTTCATTTTGGCTTCCATGTTCTGCACCGCAGATTCGTCAATGAACACGCCGAGATCACCAGCCTCTTCGAAGTCAACCATGGTGGTGAAGAACGTCGCAGTCTTGATCCGCTTATCTTTCTTCGCCGCCATATAGGCCAATGCCGTCGCCAACAGCGTACCGCCGATGCAATAACCAATGGCGTTGACTTCCTTGGCACCGGTCGCCTTTTGAATGGCATCGATGGCGGCAAGCGGTCCCTCAAACATGTAGTCCGCAAATGTTTTCATCGCTAAATCGCGATCCGGATTCACCCATGAAATTACGAAGACGGTGTTGCCTTGCTCGACCGCCCACTTGATGAACGAGTTCTTTTCGCGAAGATCGAGAATATAGAATTTATTGATCCACGGTGGGCAGATCAGCAGCGGCACTTCCGAGACTTTTTCCGTCGTCGGCGTGTACTGAATCAATTCGATCAGATCATTGCGGAATACAACCTTGCCCGGCGTGGTCGCAACGTTTTTGCCGACTTCAAACGCGTCGACATCGGTCATTTTGATGTTCAACTTACCGTCGCCGCGTTCCATGTCTTCGAGCAGGTTGCGCAGACCGTTGACCAGATTTTCGCCACGGCTTTCGATGGTCGCCTGCAGAACTTCCGGGTTGGTCATCACGAAGTTGGTCGGCGAAAGGGCGTCGACGTATTGCTTGGTGAAGAAATCAACTTTTTGACGGGTCTTGCTGTCCAGACCTTCGACGTCGCCGACGGTGGACTGCAGGTAATTCGATGACAGTAAGTAAGACTGCTTAATGAAGTCGAACACATCGCCTTCCCAAGCTTCACCTTTAAAGCGGCGGTCATCGTGTTCCGGCATAACGATGGGATCGGGCGACTGCCCCATCATGCGCTGTGCGGTTGATTGCCACAGCTTCATGTAGTCACCCCAAAGGTTCATATTAGCTTCAACCAGCTTGTGCGGGTTGGTCATCATCTTTTGCGTCATTTCCATAAATGCTGACGCAATATTTAACGGGTCGTCCGTTTCAGACAATGACTCTGGGTCGGCATGGCGGCTGATGAAATCCTGTACAAGACGTTGCGAGCGCTCGGCAATGTCCGCCATAGTCTCGGAAATTTGCGACTCGTCGATGTCTTTCAGCTTGTCGCCAACTTGTTCATTCATCTTTTAGTACCTCTACGAAGTCTTGGACATTTAACCTGATCATGCTACCCACTGCGCGAGATCGCGCCATGCGGGGCTGAAACCCTCAGGTCATCGGGGGCGCCGGTTTTTTTTGTGCGGCGCACAAATCAATGCGGCGTTTGTAAACATTTAACCCTTTTCGAGCAACGTATATTCTTGCGCGTTTCTCCGTTAGCGGTTTGAATATAATATCATAGCGAGGCGGTCTACCGGACACGGGGATATACGAAGGTGTAACGGTGGGCTAAACTGGGCTTCCTTTGGGGATGGATGAGGACAATATGGGCGCGATTACGGAAATTTTAAACGATGGCGAAGCGCGCCAGCGTACAAAGGCGTACACAATGAAAAGCCGTCTAGGTGCCATGTTTGTTATTGCCGGTTGTGCGACTGCGCTGAATGCCTGCACCAAGGTCCCGGACGCAATTAATCCGGTTGAGTGGTATCGTTCTACAGCCGAAGCCCTTTCCAGTGATGAAGCCAAAGAGCCGGCCTCTACTGACCCGCAAAACAAATTACAGGCCGAACGGGGCGCCCCACCGCCAGGCAGCGATGAAAAGTTTCCGCAGCTCTCGCAGGTCGACCAACAGGTCGCCGCACGTGATGCCATGACCGAAGGGCTCGCAGCCGATACCGCCGGTCGTAAATATGACGACAGCATTCAGCGCCAGGGTACCGGCGGCGCACAGAATTCATTGTACGGCGCCGAAGAGCCGCCGGTAGCCCCGACGGTCGAAGCCAGCAGCAGTGTGCCAACGCCGCAGCCGACAACACCCGTTGTTGCAGCTCAGCCCGCACCACAACCGACACCGGCGCCGCAACCAGTATCACAACCTGCCGCGCAGCCGACCGAACTGGCGGCCACTGCCGCCGCCGACACATCTGGTGTCGATGCCGGTATGCGTGATCGCTTGGCCCGACAGCTTGCAGAAATTCGTGCCCGCGCCGCAGACCGTGGATCTTTACTGCCGGCGGACCTGACGTCCAACGGCCAAGGGCAACCGACGGTGATTGTGTCTTCGGGCGGGATTGAAACCGTCATGGCATCGAGCATGCAAACATCCGATTCCAGTGACATCCCGGGCCTCGAAGGTCCGGCATCCGGCTCGTTGCCGCCAGGTTCTGCAACCCGTGTCGCCACGATTTTGTTCTCCAACGGTTCGTCGGTATTGGACAGCCGCGACCGCCAAATTTTGTCGGATGTCGCACGTCTTCAAAAGCAACGTGGCGGTACCGTGCACATCGTGGGTCACGCCAGCCAGCGCACGCAGAATATGGACCCGGTCACCCACAAGATGACCAACTATCAGGTCTCGGCTAAGCGGGCCGCACAGGTCGCCGCCGAGCTTCGGCGCTTAGGCATCAGTGACGATATGGTGCGCACGGCTGCCGTCGGTGACAATCGGCCGATCTATCTTGAGGTCATGCCATCGGGCGAAGCCGGCAATCGGCGCACGGAAATCTATCTCACCAACTAAGCCGTTACCGATTCGACACACGTGCGTAGACGAGGGCGAAAACATAATTCGGTCTTGTCGTCGGGGCTGCTATCTGTGAAGTAATCACATCATGGAACGCGATTTTTATAAAATCCGGCGCTTACCGCCGTACGTTTTTGCCGAGGTCAACGAGATGAAGTCTCGGGCCCGGGCTGCGGGTGCGGACATTATTGATTTCGGCATGGGCAATCCGGACCTGCCGACACCGCAACACGTCATCGATAAGATGAAAGAAGCGGTCGACGACCCACGTACGCACCGCTACTCCAATTCGCGCGGAATTCCGGGCCTTAGGAAGGCTATTGCCGGCTATTACGGGCGCCGCTTCGGGGTCGACGTGGACCCGAATACAAAGGCCATCGTGACATTGGGCTCCAAAGAGGGTTTAGCTAACCTATCGCAGGCGATCACCAGCCCCGGCGACGTGATTTTGGTGCCAAACCCGAGTTATCCGATCCACCAATTCGGCTTTATCATCGTCGGTGCTGCCGTGCGTTCAATCCCCGTAACGCCGGGGCCGGAATTCATGGCGGCGCTTGAGCGCGCCGTGCTGCACAGTGTGCCGAAGCCGACCGCCTTGGTGCTAAACTATCCGAACAACCCGACGGCCGAGCTTGCGACGTTGGAATTTTATGAAGAAGTTGTCGATTTTTGCCGCTTCCACGGCATTTATGTGCTGTCGGACCTGGCGTATGCGGAAATCTATTTCAACGACGATCCGCCGCCGTCGATCCTGCAATTACCGAAAGCTTGGGATATTGCGGTCGAGTTCACGTCGATGAGCAAGACGTACTCCATGCCAGGCTGGCGGATCGGCTTTGCGGTCGGCAATCCTGATCTGATCGCCGCCCTGGCGCGGGTGAAGTCGTATTTGGATTATGGCGCGTTTACGCCGATTCAGGTGGCTGCGACCGCAGCGCTCAACGGTCCGCAGGACTGCATCGCAGAATTCCGCGGTATCTATAAAGAACGCCGTGATGTATTGGTCGAAGGCTTGGCCGCTGCAGGATGGGACATCCCGCCACCGCCGGCGACGATGTTTGCGTGGGCACCAATTCCGCCAGCCTTTGCACACCTAGGCTCGGTTGAGTTTACCAAGCAATTGCTGCAAGAAGCTGACGTTGCCGTCGCACCCGGCATCGGGTTTGGTGAGTATGGGGACGGCTTTGTGCGCATCGGCTTGGTTGAAAATACACAGCGCATCCGTCAGGCCGTGCGAAATATCAAAAACTTTATGCGTCGCTCGGGCGTCAATACGACGAGCGATCAAAACTTAATTCAAGGCAAGGAAGAGGATACCTGATGGACCCGCTACGCATCGGCATCGCCGGGCTCGGCACGGTCGGGGCAGGGACGGTTGAAGTTCTGCAGAAACATGGCGCCCTGATCGCAGCCCGTGCCGGCCGCGAGATTGAGATTACCGCTGTCTCTGCACGCTCAAAAACATTGGATCGGGGTTTTTCGATTGAAGACTTCGATTGGTATGACGACCCCACATTGATGGCGGAAGCCGAAAATATCGATCTGGTGGTCGAATTGATTGGCGGCTCTGACGGCGTCGCAGAGGCCCTTGTCGAAAATGCCTTGGCCGCCGGCAAACACGTTGTGACGGCCAACAAGGCGCTGATTGCGCATCACGGCAATGAGCTCGCGGCATTGGCCGAAAAGAACAACGCGGCGCTTTATTGCGAAGCCGCCGTCGCCGGTGGCATCCCGATCTTAAAAAGCCTCCGCGAGGGGATGGCCGCGAATGCCGTGACCCGTGTCTACGGCATTTTGAACGGCACATGTAATTACATCCTGACCGAAATGCGTGACACCGGGCGCAGCTTTGAAGACGTGCTCGAAGAAGCACAAAAGCTCGGGTTTGCCGAATCCGATCCAACGTTCGATGTCGATGGCATCGATACTGCACATAAATTGGCGATTCTTTCAGCATTGTCATTCGGTACCAAAGTAGATTTTGACGGCATTCACATCGAAGGCATTCGTGCCATTGCCTCCATCGATATGGAATTCGCCGAAGAACTCGGCTACGGCATTAAGCTGCTGGGCATCGCGTCAATGAATGACGGTGTCGTCGAACAGCGGGTGCACCCGTGCATGGTTCCGATAGACGCCCCCATCAATCACGTCGAAGGCTCGTATAACGCCGTTGTCGCCGATGGCGACTTCGTCGATACCGTGTTTCTCGAAGGTCGCGGCGCCGGTGGCGGGCCGACGGCCTCTGCGGTAATCGCCGACATTCTTGATATTGCGCGTGGCGCACGGGTGCCTTTGTTCGGTGTACCGGTCGCGCAATTGGCCAATACCGCAACACGCGACATGAACCAACACTACGGCGCGTATTATGTGCGCTTCAATGTGGTCGACCGGATCGGTGTGTTTGCAGATATCTCGCGGGCTTTGGCAGACCATCACGTTTCCATGGAATCTGTGCTGCAACGTTCCCGCGATCCAGAACAGATCGTGCCGGTCGTAATGACGATGCACGAGACCGACGAAGGCGCGCTACGCAACACCATCGAACAAATTACCGCAATGGACGCTGTGGTCGAACCACCGGTGGTGATCCGAATCGAAACGTTTTAAAGCGCGCAAAATGCCTGATTGCGTTGAATCTTGGAGCCCGGATGCGTCAAACGGCGGCTTATTCCAAGGATTATCGACGCTTCAAAGTAATTTAGCAGTTCCGGCTTTCGCTTAACGCCCGATATCGGCACAATATCGTCATGTCAGAACCCGCAGCAAAAGATCGCAATTTATCGTTGGAATTGGTCCGCGTGACCGAAGCCGCCGCGTTGGCTGCGGCTGGACACATGGGGTCTGGTGACGAAAAAGTCGCAGACCTTGCCGCCATAAGTTCCGCGCACAAATTATTTGCGTCATTGAACATCGACGGCACGATTTGCGTCGGTGAAGGCCGAGAAGGTGAATGTGATCAATTCTTCATCGGCGAAAAAATCGGCAACGGCAACGGCCCCGAAGTCGACGTCGCGATTGTCGCCTTAGAGGGTAGCAGCATCGTCGCCCGTGGCGGCCCAAATGCGATTTCCACCGTGGCCATGGCCGAGGGTGGGGGCTTTTTAAAGGTACCCGAAATCTACATGGACAAAATTGCCGTCGGCCCAGGTGTGCCGGATGGGGTCATTGATCTTGAACGCGAGCCCGGCGAGAACCTAAAGGCGCTCGCGGAATGCCGCGGTGTGCCCGTTTCTGACTTGGTTGTGTGTATGCTGGATCGTCCACGCCATAGTGCGTTGCTGGAAAAAGTCCGCGATGCAGGCGCACGCGTGCGGCTGATCTTAGGGGGCGATGTGTCAGGTGTGATCGGATCTGCGCTGCCCGAAGGTGGCATTGATATGTATATCGGCATCGGCGGTGCGCCACAGGGCGTGTTGGGTGCCGCAGGTCTGCGCGGCTTCGGTGGGCGCATGCAGGCACGCTTGATCGCGCGCCGTGACGAAGACCGCGCCGTCGCCAAAGATATGGGTATTGAAGATTTTGATCGCATTTACAGCGAAACGGATATGGCCAGCGGCAATGTCACCTTTGCTGCGACCGGCGTGACCTATGGCGCCATGCTGAAGGGCGTTGATAAAACCGTTGCCGGTGCAACCAGCCAATCTGTGGTCGTGCGCTCGGTCACCGGGACGTACCGCTATATCGAGACCCATCATGACTTCACCCGCCGCAAGCCTGTCGGCTGAGGCCGGCTTAGCCATCGAAGACCTCGTTGCACGCTCGGTAACCGGCCGCCGTTGGGTGATGACGCAAGCTGACGAGCGCGCTGCGCTGACGCTTTCTCAAGGTTTGGGTTTGCCCGAGATCGTTGCACGGGTGTTGGCAGCCCGTGGCATCGAGATCGATGACGCCGAAGCGTTCCTCAATCCGACCCTGAAAGACCTTTTACCGGATCCGAGCAGATTGTTGGATATGGACAAAGCCGCGGACCGGATCGCGGATGCGTTGATCCATAACGAAAAAATTGCCCTGTTTGCAGACTATGACGTCGACGGTGCGACGTCTTCGGCCGTCACTGCACGGTTTTTACGGGATGCCGGGGCTGAGCCCAGTGTCTACATCCCAGATCGCATGACCGAAGGCTACGGCCCCAGTGCCGAAGCCATGCAGACATTGGCCGACGAAGGCGCCAAGCTGGTGATCTTGCTGGATTGCGGCACCACATCTTTCGACGCATTGGGGGCGGCCAAAGAAATCGGCCTTGAGGTCATTGTGATCGATCATCACACCGCCGAACCGCGCTTGCCCGATGTCCTGGCAATGGTCAATCCGAACCGGCTCGATGCGGACGGCAAATACGGCACGCTGTGCACCGCAGGGCTCGCATTCTTGTTGGTGGTTGCCGTGAATCGTGTGCTCAGAGAGCTTGGACATTGGACCGAGACGCGGCCCGAACCCGTGTTAACTCGGCTTTTGGACTTGGTCGCCCTTGGCACCGTATGCGATGTCGTCAAACTTGAGGGACTAAACCGCGCATTCGTGACGCAGGGACTAAAAGTGATGGCAAAGCGGGGCAACACCGGCTTGGTCGCTTTGGGCGATGTCGCCGGCGTTAACGAAATGCCGCAAAGCTACCATCTGGGATTCGTGCTCGGCCCCCGAATCAATGCCGGCGGGCGCATCGGCAAATCGGATTTGGGGGCAACATTGCTGCGCACCGAAGACGCCGCCGAAGCCAATGCGATTGCAGCGAAGCTTGATATCTTGAATGCCGAGCGCCGCGACATCGAAGCCAATGTGTTTGAGCAAGCCCTGCAACAAATCGAACGTACGGGTGATCCGGGTGCTGCGGTCGTTGTCGCGGGTGAGGGGTGGCATCAAGGCGTGGTCGGTATCGTTGCCAGCCGCCTGGTTGAGCGTTACGCGCGCCCGGCCTGTGTGATTGCCTTAAACGGTGCTACAGGCACCGGATCGGGCCGCTCGGTCCCTGGTGTCGACTTAGGCGCCGCGATCATTGCCGCGCGGCAGAAGTTATTGCTGATCAAGGGCGGCGGACACGCAATGGCCGGTGGCTTTACGGTTGCCGCCGACCAGTTACAAGCATTTGCCGCGTTCATTGCCGACCGGGTTGCGCAACAGGTGGGCGCGGGGGGCCCCAAACCAACGTTCAAGATCGACGGTACGCTGTCGGTGCGCGGCGTCAGCATAGAACTTGCCGAAGAAATCGCACGCTTGGCGCCATTTGGGCCCGGCAACCCCGAACCAAGGTTCGCGGTGATGGATGTACGGCTCGCATTTTCGGACATCGTCGGCAAAGACCATGTACGGTGCACGTTTAACGCGGGCGCAGGCTCGGGGTCTCTGGACGGCATCGCGTTTCGGGCCATGGGGACACCGCTCGGCCAATTGTTGATGCAGGCAAAAGATCAAACCATGCATGTGGCTGGCCGTATCAAAGCCGATACCTGGCAGGGCCGTACCCGCGTAAAGCTGCACATTGAAGACGCTGCCCGCGCTTAGGAGAAGGGTTGACGTGCCAGAGGGAAAGCCAAAGCAACACAGCGTTAAATGGGATCAGCGCCTTATCGAATTGGCAGCATTTATTGCGCAGTGGCCAAAATATCCATCGACTACGGTCGGTGCTGTGACCGTTGATCCGCGCAACTCGCTATATCGTCGGCAGTGTTTTTCGAAACTGGTGAAACGATTGATCTTTTTGACAAGACGCAGCGGCCCTTTGCGCGTTGGCGCGTTGGCGTCGCTGTGCTAATCAGAACGACGGAGTAGCCCAAGGTCATAGAACGCGCGATAACAATAAAAGAGTGGGGGAAACGTGTCCTACAGAACGACACTTAAGCATTTCATCATGCGTCAGCAGACGCAGATTACAGGCGCCACCGGCGAGTTTACCTCGCTTCTGGGCGATGTATCTTCGGCGTGCAAGGCGATTTCAAATCTGGTGCGGCGCGGCTCATTGAGCGGCGAGCTCGGCTCAACCGTCGGCGTCAACGTACAAGACGAAAACCAGAAAAAACTCGACGTGCTGGCCAACCAATTGGCGATCAGCTGGTGTGAACGGGGCGGTAATCTGTTTGCCATGGCGTCGGAAGAAATGGTTGATGTTTACCCAGTGCCGTCCGGGCTCAAAAAGGGCAATTATCTGCTGATTTTTGATCCGCTTGATGGATCATCCAATATCGAAGTCAACGGCCCGATGGGGACGATTTTTTCGATTTTACGGGCCCCCGACGATCATCATGACCAGCTTTCGAATGATTTTATGCAGCCTGGCAATCGCCAACTTTGTGCCGGCTATGTATTGTTCGGTCCGGCAACCATGATGGTCCTTACCACCGGTAACGGCGTTAACGGATTCACGCTGAACCCGGACGTAGGCGAATTCATTTTAACCCACCACAACATCACAATTCCTGTGGACACCCAAGAGTTCGCGATCAACGCGTCAAACCGCCGTCATTGGGAGCCGCCGATCCAACGCTACATCGACGAATGCCTTGAAGGTGTCAACGGGCCGCGCGGTAAAGATTTCAACATGCGCTGGGTCGCTGCCATGGTCGCCGATGTGCACCGGCTGATCACCCGAGGCGGGGTCTTTATGTATCCGCTAGACGAGAAAATTCGCGACAAAGGTGGTCGTTTGCGCCTGTTATACGAAGCCAACCCGATGTCGTTCATCATCGAACAAGCCGGCGGCATGGCATCGACGGGGCGTGGTCGTATTTTAGATGTTTGCCCGACCGATCTGCATCAACGGGTCCCGGTGATCGTCGGCGCCAAAAACGAGGTCCAACGCATTGTCGATTATCATACCGAGTTTGACGCTAAAAACTGACCGATAAGAACACTCTAAAATTCAGCAGTTATGATGGCTCGGCGGCGAAGCTCTCTAGCCGGCGAAGCGACTGGTCCGTCATGTGCACAATGGTCTTGCGACCAATTCGCTCAAGCACGACAAGGCCGTCTGTTTGCCATTCATTCAAAGCCCGATGTGCAGTCGTGCGGGGGATATTCACCGCGGCTGAATATGCAGATATATCAAGAAGATAACCTTCAGACCTTGCAATATACAGCGCTGTCATACCCTGCAGCACGCGCCAGCCATTTGCCTCTGGCCACGCCTTGTCGACACGTTTAATAAATCGATCCAGTGATTTAATGGATACTTCAAGTTCGGGTGATTTTGGAAGACCTGCATTAACCGGAATAACTGCATCATTGTCGATAGGCATTAAAGAATCCGACTCTTTTTCAATCATTTGTTCTTTCCAACCTACGTGATGAAAATCCTACCATCTATGAGATTTCTGTCCGTTTTGGTTATGTGCCAAAGACGATGACCAGCAATCGCGCCATCGTGTCGCTGTCGTGTTTGGCAGGGCAAAGTTTTCGATTTTAGATTCGAAAAAATAGACTCCAGACGACAAATAATGTCCTGAGAAATTATTTGAACGCGATCGATAAGGTCGAAAGTAAGAATGGCGAAATGAGAAGACGCGCCGGACACAAGGCTCTCTGACGGCTTCTACCATCATTAGAGCACATCTGGGTTCCGAACGAACGCTTTAAATTTGAAGTGAAGAAAACAATGACGACAAATTCAGGTGACTAGGCCACACAGGTCCTAATCATTCGACATTACCGAAGAAGCCGTTGCGAAGAACATATCGACAATCGCATTGCTAAATCCTTGCCGCCTGAAAACGACCTCTTCGTGCGTGCTGTCTATTTCAACAACGGGAATACGGGCGGCGCCATCTTTGCGGCTTGTGCCGTGACGCCAAATAAATCCGATGCCCAAACCGTTCGCAACGGCTTCAAAAACCTCGCTGCCGGTTTCAAGAATGAGTGTCGGGCGCGGACTGACGTTCGCTTTCTTGAATGCCGCGTCGATAACGCGCTGCGTTGCGGACCCCTTTTTTTGAAAAATCAATTTTTCCTCAAGTAAATCCGCAATATGCAGTCGCGAGCACCGGACGAGAGGGTGATTCATCGGCAACAACGCAACAACATCTTGGGCCAGACAGACTTGTGAAATAAAACGTCCATCTTGCGGTACGTTGGGCAGAACGCCAACATCGACACGTTGCTCCAAAACGGCGTCGATGATATCGCTGAAGATCGCATATTGAACCTCGACTTGAATTTTCGGAAACCGCTTTTGGAATGCCCCGATCAATGCCATTCCGGGCATAAGGTTTCCAATGCCAACCCGCAACACGCCGCTTTCGACGCGCTCACCTCGTGTGAGCAAAACCGTTGCTTCGGATAGTGTCCCATCCCGTGGTGTATGAGGCGGCCTAACGCCTGTCTCCGACGGTTGTCATCGCCGTGTTATTCTGCTGCCAGTGGCAGCGGCTCAATGTCTTCAGGTTTACAT
>Ga0129324_10000146_pt1 | contig 48970 bp, 44 predicted proteins | sample CPBDNA_7_FD_96879 | JGI IMG/M metagenome (GOLD analysis project Ga0129324, IMG submission 96879) | Freshwater to marine salinity gradient microbial communities from Chesapeake Bay, USA - CPBay_Spr_15_0.2_DNA | ecosystem: Environmental > Aquatic > Marine > Coastal | place: USA: Chesapeake Bay... | reverse complement strand
TTCTAGAACCTGATTAAAAGAACCAAAGCTACCAATATCTTTTTGAGTAAAGCTCTTATTTAAAATAGACGATTCAAGTTTTTTATTTGCTTGAAAAAATGTAAGAATTTTTACATTTTTTTTTGGAACATTAAAAAACTTAGCCAATCGATAAAAATAAGCTTCTTTAACACCAAGTCTACCATCTAAAATGATAGATATATTGTTAATTTTCTTAAAAGACACTTGCTTCTCAGATCTTAAAAATTTATCTAGTTCACTTTTATAAATGCGTCCTAAGAATATTTTTTTGAGCCAGTTTGACATACAACTATTTAAATCAAAATTAAAGTTTACTGAATTTAGAAAGGAAAATATTATTTTATATCAATTAATACTTTATAATGTTATAAATATAACATTTTGTTGGATTAATCGTTTCCAGAGATCATTCTTAAAAAACCTTCTTCGGAAAGAATTGGAATATCAAGTTGATCTGCTTTTATTTTTTTACTTGGACCCATACCATCACCTGCAACAACAAAATCTGTTTTAGTAGATATAGAACTACCTACGGTACCACCAAAAAACTCTATTTTCTCTTTAAGTTCCACTCTTGAAATGGTTTTGAAAACACCCGAAACAACAAATTTCTTGTCTTTTAAAACCAAGTCAGAAGATAGCGATTTTTTCTCTAATTCAAATTGCAAGCCATTGATTTTTAAACGATTGATTAAAGCAACATTTAATGGATTCAGAAAATAAGCTTGAAGACTCTGTGCTATTCTCTCTCCAATTTCATCTACTGACAACAAAGCATCTGTGTCAGCAGCAATTAATTCATCAATAGACCCAAACGCTGCAGTTAGTTTTTTAGCAACTGTTTCGCCAACAAATCGGATTCCCAAGCCAAACAAAACTTTTGAAAAAGGTTTATTTTTAGATTGCGCTAAACCTTTAACTATGTTCTCTACCGATTTTTCAGCCATTCGGTCAAGTGGAAGCAAGTCATCAACACTTAAGTCATAGAGATCTGCAACATTTTTCACCAACCCATTGTGATAAAGCAAAGTAACCGTTTCGCTACCTAGACCATCTATGTCCATCGCTTTTCTAGAAATAAAATGTTGGATTTTCCCAATTATTTGAGGGGGACAACCTGTTTGATTGGGACAGTAATGTTGGGCTTCTCCTTCAATTCTTGTGAGCAATGTTTCGCATTCAGGACAATGGGTGATAAAATTAATTTTATGCTCAATTGGGGCACGAGAATTAGCATCGACACCAACGATTTTCGGAATAATTTCCCCTCCTTTTTGAACGAAAACTGCATCGCCAATTCTGAGCTCAAGTTTCTGAATTTGATCTGCATTGTGAAGCGAAGCGCGCTTAACGGTCGTTCCGGAAAGCAAAACAGCCTCAAGATTGGCCACTGGAGTCACAGCTCCTGTACGACCAATTTGATAATTTACTGAAATTAATTTTGTGGTTGCTTCTTCTGCCTGAAACTTATAGGCAATAGCCCAACGAGGTGCTTTTGCAGTAAAGCCCAATTCTGATTGTTGATCAAAGCTATTTACTTTGATTACGACACCATCAATTTCATAAGGCAGTTCATTTCTTTTCTTTTCCCAGTGATCCAAATAATTAAAGACTTCGTTTAGATTTTTTGCCTCAATGGCTGTCTCAGGAACTTTAAATCCCCACAATCGGGCTTGTTTAAGACCTTCTATCTGAGATTTTACCTTTAAATTCTCTCCAGCTAAAGCGTATAAAAAACACTCCAAAGGACGTTTTGCAACCAAAGCACTGTCTTGTGTTTTAAGAGATCCAGAGGCAGTATTTCTTGGATTCATATAGGGATCTTCCCCTGCTTTAACCCGTTCCTCATTCATGGCTTGAAACCCCTTGATCGGTAAAATAATCTCTCCTCTTATTTCAAAGAAATCTGGATAATCTCCCCGTAATTTCAATGGAATGGTTGGAATTGTTTTTAAATTTTGAGTCACATCGTCACCCTGAGCGCCATCTCCTCGGGTAACACCATGAAGTAAAACTCCATTTTTATATGTCAGACTGATAGAAGCTCCGTCATACTTTAATTCACAAGTGTAAGTAACTTCTTGATCTCCTAAAACCTTTTGAACTCGAGTTTCCCACTGCTCAATCTCTTCCTTGGAATAACTATTCGAAAGCGAATACATCGGGTACTTATGGGTGTGGTTTCTGAAATTTTTTGTGACGCCACCCCCTACTCTTTGACTGGGGGAATTTGGATCAAAAAATTCAGGATGTTTTGTTTCTAAGTCGATTAGCGATTGGAGTAATGTGTCGAATTCAAAATCATTTATGGTGGGGGTATCCAAAATATAGTAGTTATAGTTGTGTTGATGCAACACAGCTCGCAACTGATTGATTTTTTCGGCTTCTTTATTCATTTATTTCTTGGTAGCTTTTAACATTCTTTTTTTACCAAAAATATCGTTTCCAACAACAATATCCTTAAAAGAGTAAGAAGATATCATTTTTTTTAACGCCTCTTCACATTTAGGGTTAATTTCAAAATAGAGTACACCCTTGGTTTTTAGATTTATTTCTGCAAAAGCAGTTATTTTTTTATAAAAAAATAGAGAATCATCCTCGGGAGTAAATAATGCCAAATGTGGCTCGTAATCCAAAACATTTGAAAGCATTTCAGTTTTTTCTTCAAGCTTAATGTAGGGAGGATTCGAGACTATTACATCTAGAGATTGTTCCCAGTTCGATAGGGTTATGATATCCCTTTGTAGAAAATGAACATCTGATTTATGCCTTATAGCATTCTTTTTGGCCACCTCAATTGCTGAAGGTGAAACGTCAATCGCAGTAATATTTAAATTAGGATTTTCTTTCGCTAATGCAATGGGAATGCAACCACTCCCCGTTCCGATGTCCAAAACTTTTAATTTATCTTTTGAGAGAGAAAAATCGGAAAGCATCCAGCTTACCAATTCTTCCGTTTCAGGTCTTGGAATCAAGACCGATTCATCAACATAAAATGAGTGCCCCATAAAAAACGCTTCATTCAAAATGTATTGAATGGGTTTGTTTTTTTTTAATGCTAAAAGCGCATGGTCAAGTTTAGCCGTTTCTGATTGATTTAAGAAATAATCTGGATGTAGCGCAATAAAAGTAGGTTCCCATTCAAAGTAGGATTGAATCAAACGTTTCAGAAAAATTTGGATTTCTGTTAAAGGATAAACTTCGTTTAACTCTTTATAAAAATGGTTCCTGTATTCTATCAAATGCATGGATACAAATTTAAGATAAAGATTGGTTTTTTCATGAAACCTTTTTCAACCCTCAGCCAAATACCAAAAGTAATTATTAACGAAACATACATGAGCTAGACTCTGAATTTGTTTAATTTTACATTTAATTAAAGTTTTTTATTAAATATTTGGTAGCAATAAATGCACAAAAAGGATACAGTTTTCATGCAAAGATGTATTGAGTTGGCCCAGAAAGGACTGGGAAACACTTACCCAAATCCTTTAGTGGGTTGTGTTATTGTGAAAAATGATGAGATAATTGCTGAAGGATGGCACAAAAAAGCTGGTGCAGCGCATGCAGAGGTTGATGCCATTCAAAAAGTTGTAGATAAATCCATATTAAAAGCCTGTACGCTTTTTGTAAACCTCGAACCTTGCAGCCATTTTGGCAAAACCCCACCTTGTACGGACTTAATCATTGAGATGGGAATTCCAAACATTGTTATTGGATGTCAAGACTCTAATGAAAAAGTTTCGGGTAAAGGAATTAAAAAACTCATTGAAGCAGGTTGCAACGTAATCACTGGAGTCCTTGAAAACGAATGTCAAACCCTAAATCAGCGCTTTTTTACTTTCCATGAAAAAAAACGTCCCTACATTATATTAAAATGGGCTGAAAGTAAAGATGGTTTTATGGCTCCAAAAAACCCTGGAAAAGAATATTGGCTTACACATCCCTATTCTCGTCAAAGAGTTCACCAATGGAGAAGTGAGGAACATGCAATTTTGGTGGGTTCGCAAACTGTCCTAAACGACGATCCAAATTTATCAACCAGACTTTGGTTTGGGAAAAATCCCATCCGATTTGCCATCGACCCCAATCATAGAATTCCAAAAAAATCGAATTTAAATGATGGAAAAATAACAACCTTCTTTCTTGTTGATGAAAATTCTGACATAAAAAGTGACAATAATTTAATCTCTGCTGAAAAAATCCTCGAATCACTCTACGAAAAAAACATTCAATCGGTGATAATCGAAGGTGGTGCAAAAACACTAGAATTCTTTATAGAAAATAAAATATGGGATGTTGCTCGTGTTTTTAAAACCAATAAAAATTTAAATGATGGATTAAAAGCTCCAAAAATTGAGGGGAAACTAAAAAGCCGCACTACAATTCAAAATGATATATTAATTGAAACTTATAGAGACTGAAGCTTATCCGTCAAACTTTCTGGACATCTGATGGGTCTTTTGGTTTGACTATTTAAGAAAGCGAGGGTCGTTGACCCTGTAGCCACTTCTTTTCCTAACTGATTTAAAACCAAATATTTAAACCTAACTTTAACTTTTGGAGTTTCAAGAAGCGATAACTCAACGTACAGAAGATCATCAAAAAATGCAGGGGACTTGAAAAATATTTCAGCGTCAATAACTGGCATTATCACACCATTTTCTTCAAGTCTCTTGTAGGAGAAACCTACTTCGTTAAGCCACTCGATTCTGGCCAATTCAAAGTATTTTAAATAGTTACTGTGATGAACAAAACCCATTTGATCTGTCTCTGAGTACCTTACTTTGAATTTTTTTGTTGTATATTTTATCAAAATTTAATGTTTTTTTAAATATTATAGCATTTGAAGGATTGCACTTAATTTGCGGAAAAAAAAATTAAAATTCAAGTAAAAAAATGATTTTTTTTTATTTTTTTTTATCCATATTTGCATGTGTCTTTGGAAGACCAACAACTATACTTTTATCGATTCATTGATAACCTAAGTTTTAAATATTTTAATGGAAGCTAACGCAAATGACATTTGGAGTAATTGTTTGATTTTTATCAAAGATAATATCCAACCGCAAGCTTACAAAACTTGGTTTGAACCCATTGTTCCCGTTAAAATTTCTGAAAATTCATTAAGCATACAAGTTCCAAGTAAGTTTTTCTATGAATGGCTTGAAGAACATTATGTAAAAATTTTAAAGATTGCACTCATAAAAGAATTAGGCAAAGATGCCCGTTTGGTTTATGTAATAAAAATGGAAAATACTTTTGGGAATAAAACTCCATTCACCGAAAGCATTCCTAGCAGCAATCAGGCTGGAATCAATCCCCAAGATGTTGATGCTCCTCTTCACACCTACACCAGTGAATTGAAAAATCCATTTGTAATTCCTGGTATTCGTAATCTTCAAATCGAATCTCAGTTGAATCCTAACTATAACTTTGAAAATTTCCTTGAAGGTGATTCTAATAGGCTTGCTAGATCTGCTGGCTTAGCAGTTTCTAACAAACCCGGAGGTACTTCATTCAATCCATTAATGGTTTTTGGGGGCGTAGGTTTGGGAAAAACTCACTTGGCGCACGCCATCGGAGTTGATATAAAAGAAAAATATCCTGAAAAAACAGTACTTTATATTTCTGCTGAAAAGTTTACTCAGCAATACATAGAATCTGTAAAGAAAAACACAAGAAATGATTTTATTCATTTCTATCAAATCATAGACGTTCTGATCATCGATGATGTTCAGTTTTTATCTGGAAAGTCCGGAACTCAAGACGTTTTCTTCCACATATTTAATCATTTGCATCAAAACGGAAAGCAAGTTATCATAACATCCGATAAGGCTCCAGTTGACATGCAAGATATAGAACAAAGACTTTTGTCTCGTTTCAAATGGGGACTATCTGCTGAACTGCAGCTTCCTGATCTTGAAACCAGAATTTCAATACTTAAGAACAAACTCTACAGAGATGGCGTTACCATAGATGAAAACGTGATCGAATTTGTAGCTAAAAATATAAAAACAAACGTCCGAGAACTAGAAGGGGCAATAATTTCTCTTATTGCACAGTCTTCTTTCAACAGAGTAGAAATAGATCTCGAACTTGCCAAAGAAATTGTAAATAAATTTGTTAAGAACACCAAAAGAGAAGTTTCCATCGACTACATACAAAAGGTTGTTTCGGAATATTTCCAAATGGATGTTTCAACTCTACAGTCAAAGACAAGAAAAAGACACATCGTTCAAGCGCGTCAGTTGGCAATGTATTTCGCAAAGAAATTCACCAAAGCATCACTCGCAAGCATTGGAAGCCAAATTGGCAAAAGAGACCATGCTACGGTTCTACACGCTTGTAAGACTGTGGACAACTTAAGCTTTACTGACAAACAATTTAGAAAATATGTAGAGGATCTTAATCAGAAACTCTCACTCTAACACAATTTTTGTGAAAACTTCAATTTTACTTGTATGTCTTGGAAACATTTGTCGTTCTCCATTGGCAGAAGGAATACTCAGAAGTAAACTATCTCCAGAACAATACCATATTGATTCAGCCGGAACTGCTTCCTATCATATTGGATGTGCTCCAGACCCAAGAAGTATTGAAGTCGCCGCTAAAAACAACATTGACATTGCTTGGCAAAAGGCACGTGCCTTAACCAAGGAAGACTTTCAGGTTTTTGATAAAATTTTCGTCATGGATCAAAATAATTATAATGATGTTATTGGTCTATCAAGTTCGTTAGCAGAAAAAAACAAAGTACGACTGATACTAGAAAATAGTGAAGTTCCAGATCCCTATTATGGAGATGCTACCAACTTTAAGATGGTATTTGATTTGCTTGATGAAGCTTGTAATAAAATTTGTATTCAACTATTAAATGATAAATCCTGAATCAACTTCCGCACCATTATATTTGATCCCCTGTCCTATCGGAGACAACTCTCCTCTTGAGGTGCTCCCCATTTTGGTTAGGAAAATCGTAACAGAAACACAGTACTTCATTGTTGAAAACGAAAAAGAAGCAAGAAGGTTTATAAAAAAACTTTGTCCTGAAAAAAACCAAGCCAGTTTAGAGCTTTATCCTTTGAACAAGTACACCGCACCTGAAGAAATCGAAAGCTATCTCGACCCTTGTAAAAAAGGAATAACCATGGGCTTGTTGTCAGATGCAGGATGCCCAGGAATCGCTGACCCAGGAGCCATAATCATCGCCAAAGCTCATCGTCAGGGCATCAGAGTTAAACCATTGGTGGGTCCTTCCTCCATTGTTTTGGCGCAAATGAGTTCAGGGTTGAATGGACAAAACTTTGCTTTTAATGGTTATTTACCCATCGAAAAAAACGAGCGTAAAAAATTAATTAAAGAACTAGAAAAAAGATCGAAAACGCTGGATCAATCGCAAATCTTTATTGAGACTCCTTACCGAAACGATCAGATATTTTCGGATTTAATAGGGTCGCTACACTCAGAAACAAAATTATGTGTGGCTTACAACCTTACCCTTGAGGATGAATTTATCAAAACAGCACCTATACATGAATGGAAAAAAACAAAGCTCAATTTTAATAAACGGCCGGCTATTTTTATTCTACATAAAGAAATTTAACGGTAAACCCTTTGCTTGTCTAACCAATCAGTATATTTTTTCTTATTTCTATTGTGCTGCCTCGCATTGCTTGCAAATAAATGATATCCAGGGTTAGATGGATCAGCAACAAAATAAATATAATTGTGTTTTTCTGGATTTAATACCGCTTGTATAGAAGAAATATCGGGCATGGTTATAGGGCCTGGTGGTAAACCCCTATTTTGATATGTATTATAAGGAGATTTTACTTTTAAGTCCTTATATAAAACTCTCTTAATCACAGTATCAAAATTTTTCATCTTGTGTTTAATCCCATAAATTACCGTTGGATCAGCTTGAAGTTTCATTCTTCGTTTTAGACGATTCACATAAACTCCTGCAACTCTTTGCCGTTCATCAGTCTTAACCGTTTCTTTTTGAATAATAGCAGCCAAATAAATTACTTCTTTTGGTTTAAACCCCAATTTTTTAGCTTTTGCAATTCTCTCAGCTGTCCAAAATTTATTAAAAGAACTCCACATCTTATCTCTAAAATTTTCTGCAGTCGTATTCCAGAAAAAATCATAGCTGTTTGGCAGATAGATCGACAGTGCATTCGATTCATTTAATCCATTTTCCTTTAAAAAAACAGGATCCAAAAACGCATTTAATAAAGTCAAACTGTCTGGGGCAATTTGTTGGGCAACCCTACCTGCTAGGTTTTGAATACGTTCCTGATTGTTAAACGTTACTCGAACGATAAGACTTTTAGATCTTAGCGAATTGACAACATCGTTGTTGCTACTTCCCTTCTTAATGGCAAATTTACCTGGCTTTATTCTCGTATTGTACCCTTTCTTAACTGCTGCTGCAGTGAAGTCATTCGTTGAAATAAGCAAGGGAGTTAATTTATCTAATAAATCATCAAAAGAGTCATCCTCGTAAACATGTACAAAGGCTACCTTTTCCTCAAACTTGGTGTTGTCCCAAAAAAAAGTTTTATAAAACTGATAAACGAAATAGGCACCAAAAAATAATCCCAGCAACACTATCAAACTCAATATTTTTTTTCGATACTTCATTAAATTAACTTTTGATAATTAAATTCATCATGGAATTTACCCTCATAAAAATTCCAGTCTTTTTTTGTACCCATCAATACATAGTTTTGCTTTTCAAACAATTCAATACTTGGCTTGTTTTCAACAGCTATGTTTGCATAGAGTTGGTGAAGTTGTAATTGATTTTTCCCATAAAACTCAATAGAAGCTAGAGCCGCAGCACCATAACCTTTGGAACGTTCCTCAGCAGCAATGACAAGACCCACGCCTGCGCGGTGGTGAAAAGGCTCAAAATCAAACAGGTCAATAAAGCCAACGGGAGAGTTGTTTTTATCAACGATTGTGAATTTCACTTGTTTGGTTTCAAAAATATCCCGCCCTGAATTGGCGATATAATCAAGTAATAAGTTTCTGGAATATGGTGAAGATCTGTTTGAATATTTCCAAAGAGAAATGTCGTTTTCAATAGCAAATAAAAAATCGATATCAGCAGGCTCAATGGCCCTTATCGAAACAACTCCATTTTGATCATTCATCTTTAAACTCGTATGGTTCCTGAAAACACTTGTAACGCAGGTCCGATTAGTTTTACATTCTCGTATTGATCTGAATTAGTCGAAAATTCAACTCTCAAAACTCCTCCCAAAGCGTGGATGTTTATGCCATTCAACTTTGTATGACCTGAACTATGAGCTCCTATGGCAGCGGCAATTGCTCCGGTACCACATGCCAAAGTTTCGTCTTCAACACCACGCTCGTAGGTTCTGATCTTAAAGTCTTCTTCGTTTGTTTTTTCAATAAAATTAACATTTGAACCCGCTTCAAAGTAAGGAGCTCCGTAACGTATTCCCGCTCCCTTTATTTTCACATTCACAGCCAATACATCTGATACAAACTCAAGATGATGCGGTGAACCAGTATCTATAAATAAGGAATCTCCATTGTTAGTGATTGAGGTTACGTCATTCATTTCAAGACAGACAAGTCCTTCTTGGTCAACAACAGCTTTATGCAAACCATCGCTTGCTTCAAAAGTTGTTTTTAAACCGACGATGTCTTTGGCCCTGCAAAAGGCAACAGCACATCGGCTCCCATTGCCACAAAGCGACCCCTCATATCCATTGGCATTAAAATAAACCATTTTAAAATCTGTCTTTTCCGAATCTCTAATTAAAATAAGCCCATCAGCACCTATTCCAAAGTTTCGATTACACAACCACTTAATACGGTCATGGTCATCACTGGGAAATTTTTGGGTTCGGTCATCAAGAATGATAAAATCATTCCCCGCACCCTGATATTTGTCAAATTGAAAATCCATGTTCCAAATTTACGTAATTTTTAAACTTTTTTATAGTTGTTAAATAGACGTTAAAACAGTAATTATGAAAAATAGAATTTATAATTTAGAATAATATTTAAATCAATATACAATGAAATCAACATTTAAAACCATCTTAGTTTCAGTTTCGAGTGCATTTATTGCTGTATTTGTATTTGAAAACTACTTCAGTCAAGAAACAATAATTAGTCAAAACGCTACCTCAAAGCTTATTCCCACCACCTATAGCTATAACACGAGTGGAGTCGCAGCCGAATTGACCGACTTCACCATTGCGGCTGAAAAAACAGTTAATGGCGTCGTTCACGTAAAAAACACAAGCATAAGAAAAGGAATCGGTACTTGGTGGTTTAATAATTTATATGGAGAAGACAATGGACCTAAAAGAGTAGGAACGGGATCTGGTGTCGTCATTTCACCAGACGGATTGATTATCACTAATCACCACGTAATAAAAGATGCCAGTGAAATTGAAGTTACGACAAACAAAAACAAAACATACATGGCAAAGCTCATTGGATCTGATCCAAATACGGACTTGGCTGTTTTAAAAATTGAGACGGACGAAAACTTACCTTACATATCTTTTGGGGATTCTGAAAGTTCTAAAATTGGAGAATGGGTGTTGGCTGTTGGAAATCCTTTTAATTTAAATTCTACGGTAACAGCTGGAATCATTAGCGCAAAATCTAGGGATTTGAATGATACCGATCAAAAAAATCAGTCTTTTATTCAAACAGATGCAGCGGTCAACATGGGTAACAGTGGTGGAGCTTTGGTGAACACAAAAGGAGAACTTATCGGAATCAATACTGCGATTTCTTCAATTTCTGGTGGATTTGTTGGCTATTCGTTTGCGGTTCCCAGCAACACCGTTAAAAAAGTATTTGAAGACATTATTGAATATGGTAATGTTCAAAAAGGATTACTTGGTGTTCAAGGAAATGCTTTAAATGCGGATTTTGCCGAAAAATTTGAGATTAGTGACACCCAAGGTTTTTATATCAGTGATGTTGAAAAAGGATTAGGGGCTGATTTGGCGGGTTTAAAACAGGGAGACATCATCAAAAAAGTAGATGGAACAGTAATCAATCAGTTTTCTGATCTTACAGGTTACCTCTCCACAAAACGTCCTGGCGACAAAGTAAAAGTCTTTTATAAGAGTGAAGGAAAGAACAAAGAGGTTATGGTTACTTTGAAAAAAACTAACCGCACTCGATTTATCGGAATGGAGTTGAAGAATCTTTCTGAAGAGGAAAAAGCTACTTTCAAAATCGAAAAAGGGGTTATCATCAGCAAAATGTTAAATTCTAGACTTTATAACTATGGTATTGAGGAAGGTTTTGTTGTTTTAGAAGTAAATGACATTCTGATTGATGAAGTTGCAACGATTGAATCCATTACGATTGAATCACTATCAAGCATCTTATTTCTGAGTCCGGATGGTCAAAAAGAAAGGATTTTATTCGAATAAAATTTAATTCTATTTAGGTTAGAGAAAAGTTACCAAAAGTTTTGGTAACTTTTTTTTTTTGTAAAATATTTGCAAGGTTTAAAACAATGCGCAAATGAGGATTGATATCATCACACTATTTCCAGAATTACTTTCCAGTCCTTTTGAAGCTTCTATTCTGAAGCGAGCCATTGACGCAAACAAAGTAACTGTTAATTTTCATAATCCTCGAGATTACAGCAACAACAAACATAAAAAAGTAGATGATTATCCCTTTGGAGGTGGCGCAGGAATGGTAATGACTATTGAGCCGATTGATTTGTGTTTAGAACATTTAAAAAAAACGAATGATTATGATGAGATCATTTATTTAACTCCTGATGGAGAGCAACTTGCTCAGAATGTCTCAAATGAACTTTCACTCAAAAAAAATATAATTATCATCTGCGGTCATTACAAAGGAATTGATCAAAGGGTGAGAGATCACTTAATAACTCGAGAGATTTCGATTGGAGACTTTGTCTTGTCAGGTGGTGAGCTTGCAGCTGCTGTACTTTGTGACAGCATCATCAGACTCATTCCTGGGGTGATTGGAGATGAATCCTCTGCCCTAACTGATAGTTACCAAGATGGTCTTTTGGCCCCGCCGATCTATACACGACCAGCGAAGTATAAAGAATGGAGTGTTCCAGAAATACTCACCTCGGGTGACACCCCAAAAGTCGACGCTTGGAGAGAGGAAAAAGCGCTTGAGAAAACGCAAAGACTTCGTCCTGATCTTTTAAATGAAGATTAACAACATAAAAACAGGATAGGTGGTTGCTTAAATCAAAATAAGTTATAAATTTGCACCGCGTTAAAATAACCTCTGGCTCTAATTGTGAATGTTGTTTTACTAACACTAATTAACTAAAATGGAAAAATTAATAAATTTCATTCAGGAAGAATTCATCGCTAAGAAAGATTTCCCTGAATTTTCGGCAGGAGACACCATTACCGTTTACTATGAAATCCGAGAAGGTGAAAAAGTAAGAACTCAGTTTTTTAGAGGGGTTGTTATTCAGATTAAAGGAGAAGGGCTTTCTAAGTCATTTACAATTCGAAAAATGTCTGGTACAATTGGTGTGGAAAGAATCTTCCCACTCAATCTTCCAACAATTCAAAAAGTTGAAGTAAACAAAAGAGGAAAAGTAAGACGATCCAGAATCTACTACTTCAAAGAATTACGTGGTAAAAAAGCACGTATTAAAGAAAAAAAATATTAAACATATCAAAACCGCTTCATGCGGTTTTTTTATGTATTTATTTCCCTGAAATACCATTTCTAACCCAGAAATAATGGTGTTTTATCAAATCAATATTAATAAATAAATTATCTACAAATGTCAAAAATAAAAGTAGCAAACCCCGTAGTAGAGATCGATGGTGATGAAATGACGAGAATCATTTGGAAATTTATAAAAGAACAACTTATTCTACCTTACCTAGATTTAGAGCTTCTGTATTATGATCTTGGAATGGAGTCAAGAGATGCAACAGAAGATCAAATAACAATTGATGCTGCAGAAGCTATAAATAAACATAAAGTTGGGATTAAGTGTGCTACAATTACTCCCGACGAGGATCGTGTTGTTGAGTTTGGTTTAAAAAAAATGTACCGTTCTCCCAATGGAACCATCCGTAACATTATCGGTGGAACTGTTTTTAGAGAGCCAATCATTATGAAAAACGTACCGAGATACGTTCAAGGATGGACCAAACCAATTTGTATTGGTCGTCATGCTTTTGGAGATCAGTATAAGGCAACAGATACAGTAATCAAAGGAAAAGGAAAGTTAACCATGACATTTACTCCAGAAGATGGAAGTAAAGAACAGTCTTGGGAGGTTTATAATTTTCAAGAAGATGGTGTTGCAATGAGTATGTACAACATTGATTCTTCAATCTTTGGATTTGCAAGATCTTGTATGAACAGAGCTTTAGACAAGGGTTGGCCACTTTACCTTTCCACAAAAAACACAATCATGAAGGCTTATGATGGTCGTTTTAAAGATATTTTTCAAGAAGTATTTGATAATGAATTCAAATCGAAATTTGAAGCTGCAGGTATTACTTACGAACACAGACTCATCGACGACATGGTTGCTGCAGCAATGAAATGGAGCGGTGGTTTCGTGTGGGCTTGTAAGAACTATGACGGCGATGTTCAATCAGATACAGTAGCCCAAGGATTTGGTTCATTAGGATTAATGACTTCTACGCTTGTTACTCCTGACGGACAAATCATGGAGGCTGAAGCTGCTCATGGAACGGTTACCCGCCATTACAGACAACACCAACAAGGAAAGGCAACTTCTACAAATCCAATTGCATCAATTTTTGCATGGACAAGAGGTTTGGCACACAGAGGTAAACTAGATAGCAATCAAGAACTTATAGATTTTTGCGCTACTTTGGAAGCTGTTTGTATTGAAACAATCGAAAGTGGAATAATGACAAAAGATTTGGCTTTGTTAATTCATCAGAAGCAACTAAAAGAGTCTCACTATCTTACAACACAAGACTTCCTTGGTGCGCTCAAAACAAATTTGGATTCTAAACTAGCTTAAATAGAGAGTTAAATTCTTTTATTTTAATAAATTATGAATTTTAAGAAAATTACAGAGCAAGATTCTCACTATAATGCACTTGAGACGCTATCAGTTGATGAGTTAATCTCTGGAATCCATAAAGAAGATCTTTTTGCAGTTCAGGCCGTTGGAAAAGTTTTAGATAAAGTTGAAAACCTTATTACTGCCATAGAATCTAACTTCATAGCAGGTGGAAGAATTTTTTATATAGGAGCAGGTACAAGCGGAAGACTTGGAGTTTTGGACGCTTCGGAATGCCCTCCTACTTTTGGCACTAACCCAGAAAAAGTTGTTGGCATACTTGCTGGTGGAATTCCTGCATTATATCAATCTATCGAAGACGCTGAGGATGATGTGAACCAAGGATGGGTAGATCTAATGAAGTACAAGCCTAACGAGCAAGATTTCGTGATTGGAATTGCTGCCTCTGGAACAACACCCTATGTTATATCAGCACTTAAAGAATGTCAAAAAAATAATATCAAGACGGGTTGCATCACTTCAAATCCGGGAAGTCCTTTGACAGAATGTTCTGACTACCCGATTGAGGTGGTCGTAGGTCCAGAATTTTTAACCGGAAGTTCAAGGATGAAATCCGGAACGGCTCAAAAATTGATTTTAAACATGATCACGACGGCAAGTATGATCAGATTTGGAAGGGTCAAAGGAAATAAAATGATTGATATTCAAATCACCAATGAAAAACTAGAAGATCGTGCTGCTCGAATCTTAATGGAAGAATTAAACATTGATCTTAAAACATCCATCCGACTTTTAAAGGAACACAAAAGCATAAGAGGTGCAATTAAGAACCACAAATGAACACAGAAGATTTAAAGAAAGGACTTAAAAGAATGAGCATATTTATTGTGCTTTGTTTTATAGGCCCGGTTATACTTCATCAAGCATTTAAAAACGAAGGACACCCCTATTTCTGGCCAGTTTGCATCATTGGAGGGGTAATCTGTATTACTTCTATTTTCTATGGTTTCTGGGGAATTAAAACATTACTAAACGGACTGCTTGGTAATAGAAAAAATTAAAATCTAAAAAGAAATTGTGTCGCTTACTTCATACAACTATCTTTGAACAGATTTTTATCAATTATGATTGAAATAAAATTTCCCGATTCGTCAAAACGAAGCTATGCTAAAGGAACAACCGTTTTGGATATTGCAAAAGATATTAGTGAAGGTTTGGCTAGAAACGTACTTTCTGCAAAGTTCAACAATCAAACGGTTGAAACTGCTACACCACTTCAAGAAGATGGTGACTTGCAACTCTACACATGGAATGATACGCCTGGGAAAACTGCTTTTTGGCACTCTTCTGCTCACGTTTTAGCGCAATCAATTTTGGCGTTATATCCCGAAGCGAAACTAACCATAGGTCCAGCGATTGAAAACGGATTTTATTATGATGTTGATTTTGGAACTAAATCTTTATCAGAAAAAGATCTTGTCAATCTAGAAAAAAAATTCATTGAATTTTCTCGTCAAAAATTTGAATTTAAAATGAGAGCTGCTTCTAAACAAGAAGCACTTGATTTTTACAAAAAGGAAGGAAATCCTTACAAAGTTGAACTTATAGAGAACCTAGAAGATGGAACGATCACTTTCTGTGATCATGCTGACTTCACTGATCTTTGTCGTGGTGGACACATTCCAAATACTGGTTTCATAAAAGCCATAAAACTGTTAAGCGTAGCCGGAGCTTACTGGCGTGGGGATGAGAAAAACAACCAACTGACAAGAGTCTATGGTATTTCATTTCCAAAACAAAAAGAATTAACAGAGTATCTCGAATTGCTTGAAGAAGCAAAAAAGAGAGATCATAGGAAATTAGGTAAAGAGCTTGAACTTTTTACTTTTTCGAAAAAAGTAGGACTAGGCTTGCCTCTGTGGTTGCCTAAAGGTGCTGCGCTTAGAGAAAGATTAGAAAATTTCCTTAAAGTCGCACAGAAAAAAGCAGGTTATGAGCAGGTCATAACACCACATATAGGGAGCAAGGAACTATATATGACTTCGGGGCATTATGAGAAATATGGAGAGGATAGCTTTCAACCAATCGAAACTCCTTCTGAAGGAGAAACTTTCCTGTTAAAACCAATGAATTGTCCACACCACTGTGAAATTTACAATTCAAGACCTTGGAGTTATAAAGAATTACCAAAACGTTTTGCAGAATTTGGAACAGTTTATCGCTACGAACAAAGTGGAGAACTTCATGGATTAACAAGAGTTAGGGGTTTTACTCAAGATGATGCTCATATATTTTGTACACCAGATCAGTTAGATCAGGAATTTAAAAATGTTATTGATCTTGTACTTTATGTTTTCGGATCCTTAGGCTTTGACAACTTCGAAGCACAGGTTTCGATTCGTGATCCTAAAAAACCTGAAAAATACATTGGAAATACAAAAAATTGGGAATTGGCAGAAGCGGCAATTATTTCAGCGGCTAAAGAAAAGAAACTGAATTTTATAATCGAAGAGGGCGAAGCCGCTTTTTATGGCCCAAAACTTGACTTTATGGTCAAGGACGCATTGGGAAGGAAATGGCAATTAGGAACCATTCAGGTAGATTATAACCTACCAGAAAGATTTGAACTCAACTACAAGGGAAGTGACAATGAGTTGCACAGACCCGTAATGATTCATCGCGCACCTTTTGGAAGTTTAGAGAGATTTGTTGCAATTTTATTGGAGCATACGGGAGGAAATTTCCCTTTATGGCTCTCTCCAAATCAGGTAAGTATCTTGTGTGTGAGCGAAAAACATGAAAAATACGCGAAAAAAGTTTTAAGTTTCTTGGAAAATCACGAAATTCGCGCCTTCCTTGATAACCGGAATGAAACAATTGGCAAAAAAATCCGGGAAGCAGAAATGAGCAAAGTGCCATTCATGCTGATTATAGGGGAAAAAGAAGCTGAATCGGATAACGTTTCAGTAAGAAAACACCACGTGGGTGATATGGGGGGTATGGAGATAAAAAACTTTGTAGAACTCATAAATAAAGAGATATCAAAAAGTATTTCTAACTTTGAACATTAATTTAAAATTGGCAGGCCATAGCAATACGTAGAAGAAGATCGAATAAACCAGCGAGGATTTTTAAAGAAAATCCCCACCGAATTAATGAAAAAATAACTGCTCAAGAAATACGCTTGGTAGGAGACAATGTTGAGATTGGGGTTTATGAACTATCTAAAGCACTAGCTTTAGCTGAAGAACTAGAATTAGACTTAGCGGAAATATCTCCCAAAGCTTCTCCTCCAGTTTGTAAAATATTGGACTACAAAAAATTTCTCTATGAACAAAAGAAGCGTGAGAAATCAATGAAGTCCAAAGCCACTAAGGTTATCATCAAAGAAATCCGTTTTGGACCTCAGACTGATGAACACGATTATGAATTTAAAAAGAAACACGCAGAAAAATTCTTAAGCGAAGGCGCAAAACTTAAAGCTTTTGTGTTTTTTAAAGGAAGATCAATTGTTTTTAAGGAGCAAGGACAAATTTTATTACTTCGATTGGCTCAAGATCTCGAAGAATTAGGGAAAGTTGAACAAATGCCACAACTTGAAGGAAAACGAATGATTATGTTTATCGCACCAAAAAAGAAGTAACACGAGTATAAATCAAATAAAAAGCAAAAATGCCTAAAATGAAAACAAAGTCTAGTGCCAAAAAAAGATTCAAGCTTACTGGTACTGGTAAAATTAAACGAAAGCACGCTTTTAAAAGTCACATTTTGACCAAAAAATCAAAGAAACGTAAGTTAAAACTTACGCACTCTGGCTTGGTTAGTGATAGCGATCTTAGTAATATCAAGACACAACTAAGATTAAAGTAACTTAAACCGGTTCAATATTAATTCATAACCATGGTATTCGGCTCATAAAGTGTTTTAATTAACCGCCAATATCAAAAAAACAAAAAACAAATGCCAAGATCAGTAAACTCAGTTGCTTCAAGAGCACGTAGAAAAAAAATATTTAAACAAGCCAAAGGTTTCTTCGGCAGAAGAAAGAACGTTTGGACTGTAGCAAAAAACGCAGTAGAAAAAGCAATGCTTTATGCCTACCGTGACCGTAAAACCAAAAAGCGAAACTTTAGAGCGCTTTGGATTACGCGTATCAATGCAGGTGCTAGGATTCATGGGATGTCTTACAGCCAATTCATGGGTAAAGTAAAAGCCAACAACATTCAGCTGAACAGAAAAGTTCTTGCTGATTTGGCAGCAAACAGCCCAGACGCATTCAAAGCAGTGGTCGACAAAATTAAATAAAAATAACATACTCGTTAAAAACCCATCCCAAAGAAGGATGGGTTTTTTAATTTTATACAATCATGGAAATCACCATTTACCACAATCCAAGATGTCGAAAGTCTAGAGAGGCTATTCAACATCTTGAAGGGCATAATATCAATTTTGAAGTTGTAAAATACCTCGAAGACAATCTCAACGAAAATGAACTATCTGATATCTTAACAAAAGTGAGGAAGAAACCTTCTGAGGTTTTAAGAAAAAATGAGACACTTTGGAAAAATGAATTTAAAGATAAGAACCTTGAGGAAAAGGAAATATTAACTGTTCTTGTTAGACATCCTAAGCTAATTGAAAGACCAATCGTTACTTCCAATGATAGTGGTGTTATTGCCAGACCTCTTGAAAATTTAGTTGAATTTTTAAAAGTTAATTAAACTTTATTCTTTACTCTTAGTCTATTAAGTATTAAATTTTAAAATGATTAAACTATTTACTATTCTCTTTCTACTAGTTTGTATTTCTCAATCTTATGGACAGCGTGAAAAAGTTCCTTCCAAAATCACTATTAATGGAATCGTAATTGACAAGGAAACCCAACAACCTTTGGAATATACCTCAATCAGCTTATTGAGTGATAAGGGACCTAATCAGGTGCAAGGAGGACTTACAGGTGCAAATGGGAAATTTTCATTAAGTGTTTTTCCTGGGATTTATGACATAAAAATAGAATACATTGGTTTTGAGCCTTATTCCTTATCCAAAGTTGAATTGAAGGCCTCCAAAGATTTTGGGCAGATCAGTTTATTGATTTCTGAAAACTTGCTCGAAGGAGTTGAAGTGATGGCAGAAAAAACTGAAGTTGAAATTCGATTGGACAAAAGAATATACAACGTCGGAAAAGATCTAACAGTCAGAGGAGGAAGCGTTGCTGATGTTTTGGACAATGTACCGTCTGTTTCCGTAGATGTTGAAGGAAACGTTGCCCTTAGAGGCAATAACAATGTCAGGATACTAATCAATGGAAAACCTTCTGGACTGGTTGGGATTTCAGGACCTCAAGGATTGCAACAATTACCTGCGGAGTCTATTGATAAGGTTGAAGTAATAACCTCTCCTTCTGCAAGGTACGGTGCTGAAGGAACTGCAGGGATACTTAACATAATCTTGAAGAAACAAGAACTGCTTGGTCTCAATGGTAATTTCACAATTAACGGTGGATTTCCTAGAAGATATGGTGGTTCAGCTACTGTTAATTTAAGAAAAGAAAAATTTAATATTTTCACAACCAATTCGACAAACAACAGTCTTTCGATTGGGAAAGTGTTTAATGATAATGAGTATTTTAATGGAACAGATCCGAGTACGTTTCTAGAAGAAATAAGACGGCCTGAAAGAGAAAATAATAGTATTTTCTCAAGTTTGGGTGTAGAAATTTACTTAAAAGAAAAAACATCTTTAATCTTAGGGGGGTTTATCAGAACTGAAGGTGGGGATGATTATACGAAAAATGAAATTAAAGAATTTGATCAGAACAGATTAATCATCACGCAATCAGACAGAATTGAGTTGGAAGAAGATGATGATAAATCCCATCAATTTAACATCAATTTTGATTCCGAATTAGACGAAGAGGGTCAAAAGATTACAGCCACATTTCAATACGAAGAAAGTGATGAGAATGAATCGGCAAACATAGAAAACAGTACACTTATTCCAGTGAATGGCAAAAAGAGTTTTGAAAAGCTCATTGAATATCAAAGTGAAAAAAGAATTTTATTTCAAGCAGATTATGTGTTGCCAATTGATAAAGAGACCCAATTTGAATTTGGATATAGAGGAAGTTTTTCAAATCAAGGAACGGACTATAATGTTTATCTTTTTGACAACAATCAATTTAATTTAGACAATGACTTGTCTAATGAATTGATTTACAAGGAACATATAAACGCCTTATACACTCAGTATGGAAAAAAGATGAAAGATTTTTCATTTCTATTTGGTTTAAGAATGGAAGACTCAAAGATCACCGTTGATCAGAGGAGTACCAATGATTACAATCAAAAAAAATATATGGAGTTTTTTCCTACAGTAAATCTATCTTATGAGTTTAAAGAAACTGAAAGCATCATTTTAGGGTATAGCCGAAGAATCTCAAGACCTAGAGGAAGATTTTTAAATCCTTTTCCTTCAAGAAGCAGTGTCGCCAATTTCTTTCAAGGGAATGCAGACCTGAACCCGAGCTATTCAAACACAATAGATTTGGGCTATCTCAAAAGATGGGATAAATTCACTTTAAACGGTTCTGTATATTTTCAAAAGGCAACAAGCGTATTTACTTTTGTAGGAGAAGAAAGTGGGGAAACTGCAGTTATAAGTGGAGATCTTAAAAACCCAAATGATCCAGCAAATCCACTTGTAGAAGTTCCAATAATTATAAGAAATCCAATAAATCTAGCAGAAAACAATAGAACAGGTGTTGAGTTTACTTTGAGCTACTCCCCTTCTAGGAAATCAAGGTTCTTTGCTAATTTTAATTTATATAATTCCGAGACTATTGGGGAATACAAAGGAGAAAGTCTTGATGCTACCAACCTGAGTTGGTTTTCAAGAGTTAACAGTAAAATCACTTTACCCGGTGAGATTGACTGGCAAATGAGAGTCTATTACTCAGGGCCTAGAATTAATGCACAATCAAGATCAGAGCCGATGCTCTATGTCTCAGGAGCTTTAAGTAAAGATATCTTTAAGGATAGGGGAACGATTTCTTTTCGTGTAAGTGATCTTTTCAATACGGGAATGAGAGAGTCCGTAACTACCACCAATACTTTTAGGAATTATGGAATTTACAGAAGAGAAACTCCGACTTTCATTTTATCGGCTACCTACCGTCTAAACCAGAAAAAAGATCAAAAAAGTTCTCGCCGAGGGAATCAAGGAAGTGAGGAACAAGGAGGGGATATCTCTTTCTAGTTAGAAAGTTCTTTTGACTTATTTTCTTTTCTTTCTTTAAGAAATTCTTTTAAGGCACCAATCAACCAGTAAGGAATTACAAAGGTGAGTAGAAAAATCATTAACCAAAAACCAAGGGTTAAAATGGATAAGAAAGCAAGGAAACCTAAATATTGATCAAATTCAAACATAACGTTATAATCTGCTGTAAAATTACATATTTTATCTTTCAGAAGTTTAAGATCTTGAAAAATATTTAAACATTTTTATTTAAAAAGGAACTATTTTTGTAATTGCATAGAATCAATAAAATGAAATATAGGATTGAGAAAGACACACTAGGAGAGGTAAAGGTGCCTCATGACGTCTATTGGGGAGCACAGACGGAAAGATCAAGAGCTAATTTTAAGATTGGGGCAACTGCTTCAATGCCTTTAGAAATTATTTATGGTTTTGCCTATTTAAAAAAAGCCGCTGCTTACGCCAATCACGAAGCCGGCATACTCCCGATCAGAAAAAGAGATTTGATTGCCCTTGTGTGTGATGAAATAATTGCAGGGAAACTTAATGATCAATTTCCATTGGTTATTTGGCAAACAGGTTCAGGAACTCAAAGCAACATGAACGTCAACGAAGTTATTGCAAATCGAGCACATGTGCTTGCTGGAAATAAGCTGGGAGAAGGAGAAAAAACCCTTACCCCAAACGATGATGTTAATAAGTCACAATCTTCGAATGACACTTTCCCTACTGGAATGCACATTGCTGCTTATAAAAAAATTATAGAAAATACTATACCGGGGGTTCAACAGCTAAGAGATGCTTTAAATCAAAAGTCAAAGGATTTTAGTAAAGTAGTTAAAATTGGTCGAACTCATTTGATGGACGCTACCCCCCTAACCCTAGGTCAAGAATTTTCTGGTTATGTATCTCAATTGGACCATGGTGTTAAAGCGTTAAGAAATACACTCGAACATTTATCTGAGTTGGCTTTGGGAGGAACAGCAGTAGGAACTGGAATTAACACTCCAAAAGGTTATTCAGAAAATGTTGCTAAACACATTGCAGAATTCACTAAACTTCCATTTATAACCGCCGAAAATAAATTCGAAGCTTTGGCAGCACATGACGCAGTTGTTGAATCGCATGGGGCCTTAAAGCAATTGGCTGTTTCTTTAAATAAAATCGCAAATGATATTCGATTACTTTCCTCAGGACCAAGATCTGGAATTGGTGAAATAATTATTCCTGCCAATGAACCCGGAAGCTCAATCATGCCAGGAAAAGTAAATCCTACACAATGCGAAGCGATGACCATGGTTTGTGCCCAAGTTATGGGAAATGATGTAGCCATTAGTATTGGAGGAATGCAAGGGCATTATGAACTGAACGTTTTTAAGCCGGTTATGGCAGCTAACATCATTCAATCTGCGCAACTCATTGGTGATGCCTGTGTCAGTTTCACTAATAACTGCGTCATAGGAATCGAAGCGAATCAAGATAGAATTGATGAATTGGTCAATAACTCCTTGATGCTGGTTACCGCATTAAACACTAAAATCGGATATTATAAAGCCGCAGAAATAGCCAATAAAGCACATGCAGAAGGATCAACACTCAAAGCCTCAGCTTTGGCATTAGGGTATCTTACTTCCGAAGAATTTGATCAATGGGTTAAACCCGAAGACATGATCGGTGAAAAGTAAATCTTAATGAATATCCTCTAGTGATTTTTTGTGTTAAACTCTATTTGGAATAACAATTGTCACCAGAAGTTTTTTTTTAAAATCAGAAAGAAATTCGACTAGTTGCGAGATAGCTTTCTATATTTTATTCTTTTAGGCATTAAGTCTTGACCCAATCGTTTCTTTTTATTTTCTTCATAATCAGAATAAGATCCTTCGAAAAAGTAAACTTGAGAATCTCCTTCAAAAGCAAGAATGTGTGTACAGATACGATCTAAAAACCAACGGTCGTGAGAAATGACTACTGCACAACCTGCAAAGTTTTCAAGCCCCTCCTCCAAGGCACGAAGCGTATTCACATCCAAATCATTGGTAGGCTCATCTAACAAAAGTACATTCCCTTCTTCCTTGAGCGTCATGGCCAAATGCAAACGATTTCGCTCTCCTCCAGAAAGTGCTGATACTTTTTTATTTTGCTCACTTCCACTAAAGTTAAAACGGCTTAAAAAAGCACGAGAATTGATTTGTTGGCCTCCCAACATAATTAGCTCTTGTTCGTCACTAAAGTTCTGCCAAATACTTTTTTCAGGGTCAATATTGGAATGAGATTGATCCACATAAGCAAGTTTTACTGTCTCACCAACGGAAAAATTCCCACCATCAACAGTTTCTTCTCCCATTATCATTCTAAACACGGTAGATTTACCAGCACCGTTAGCACCAATAACTCCCACAATTCCAGCTTGAGGCAAAGTGAAATTCAAATCATCATACAACAACTTTTCTCCAAATGATTTCGCAACATGTGAAGCTTCTATTACATTGGTTCCTAAACGAGGCCCATTAGGAATAAAAATTTCTAATTTATCATCGACTTGCTTTTGATCTTGGCTCATCAGCTTGTCATAATTTGACAAACGCGCTTTCTGCTTAGACTGTCTTCCTTTAGGGGCCATTCTAACCCATTCCAATTCACGTTCTAGAGTTTTCTGGCGTTTGGAAGCGTGCTTTTGCTCTTGTGCCAATCGTTTTGATTTTTGATCTAACCATGAAGAATAATTTCCTTTCCATGGTATGCCTTCCCCTCGATCCAACTCTAAGATCCAACCTGCAACATTGTCTAGGAAATAACGGTCGTGTGTAACTGCAATTACAGTTCCTTTGTATTGTGCCAAATGGTGCTCTAACCAGTGAACGGATTCTGCATCCAAGTGGTTGGTTGGTTCATCCAAAAGCAAGATGTCTGGCTTTCTTAACAACAACCTACACAGTGCAATACGTCTTTTTTCTCCACCAGACAAGAATTCAATTTTAGATTCACCATCGGGAGTTCGCAAAGCATCCATTGCGATTTCAAGTTGCGTATCTAATTCCCATGCGTTTCTTGCATCAATCTCATCTTGGAGCTTGGCCTGTCGATCCATGAGTTTTTGCATTTTGTCTGCATCTTCATAAACCTCAGGTAAACCGAATTGATCGTTTATATTGTTGTATTCATCTAAAATAGCAACAGTTTCAGAAACGCCTTCCTTAACAATTTCCAAAACTGTTTTATTAGGATCCATCTGTGGCTCTTGTTCCAAAAAACCAACAGAGTAGCCCGGTGAGAAGACAACATCCCCTTGATAGTTTTTATCTAATCCAGCGATGATTTTAAGCAAAGTTGATTTTCCAGAACCATTAAGACCTAAGATTCCGATTTTCGCACCATAGAAGAAACTCAAATATATTCCTTTTAGAACGGGTTGATTTGATGACTGGTAAGTCTTAGTGACTCCAGACATAGAAAAAATCACTTTATTATCGTCTGCCATTTTGATTGATTTATAGAGTAAAAAGTATCATGATAAATAAAAAATAATTGATGTAAGTCTAAATATCGTAGAATAAAGCATCCCATCTTTGGGTATACAAATATCGATTTTTTTAATTACGATATCAAAAAAAATGTCCTTAGTTTAGCTATTATAAAACATTAAAGAATTCTTATTTTAGTAAATACAAAACAGATTCCTTCACATGAGTTTAGAATTGGAAAAAAATAAAGATCAAAACAAGTTATTACTCTCTGAGCTTAATCAAAGAATTGCTACAATAAAATTAGGCGGTGGAAAAGCCCGTTTAGAAAAAATCGAAAAGCAGGGTAAAATGACCGCAAGACAACGGGTTTCTTTTTTGTTAGATGACCAAACTGCTGCTATCGAAATAGGTGCAATGGCGGGTTACGAAATGTATGCAAAAGAAGGAGGATGCCCTGCAGGAGGAGTTATTGTAATGATAGGTTATGTTTCAAAAAAACTTTGTGTCGTTGTTGCCAATGATGCTTCGGTAAAAGCAGGAGCTTGGTTTCCAATAACGGCCAAAAAAAACCTCAGAGCACAGGAGATTGCGATGGAAAATAAAATTCCAATTATATACCTCGTTGACAGTGCAGGTGTTTTTCTTCCAATGCAAGATGAGATTTTTCCTGACAAAGAACATTTTGGAAGAATTTTTAGAAATAATGCTCAGATGAGCAGTGAGGGTATTGTTCAGATCTCAGCCATCATGGGCAGTTGCGTTGCGGGGGGTGCCTATTTACCCATCATGTCTGATGAAGCGATCATTGTCGATAAAACTGCTAGTATTTTTTTAGCAGGTAGCTATTTGGTCAAAGCGGCAATTGGTGAAAAAATAGACAACGAAACTTTGGGAGGAGCAACAACCCATTCTGAAATAAGCGGAGTGACCGATTATAAAGCAAAAGACGACCGAGATGCTTTATCCCGAATTCGAGCATTAATTGAAAAAATTGGTGATAATCCAAAAGCTGGTTTTAATAGAATTGAACCTAAAAATCCAATGGCTAAAATTGAAGAAATTTTAGAATTATTGCCGAATAACAAAACCCAACCTTATGATTCCTATGAGATCATCAAACGATTGGTTGACGAAGGATCAATTGATGAGTATAAAGCGGATTATGGGAAAACAATCATCACAGCTTATGCGCGAATTGATGGCTGGGCAGTTGGAATTATAGCCAATCAAAGGCAAATGGTTAAAAACAAAAAAGGAGAGTTACAGTTCGGAGGGGTCATCTATAGTGATTCAGCAGATAAATCGACACGGTTTGTGGCCAATTGTAATCAGAGAAAAATCCCTTTAGTTTTCCTACAAGATGTAACAGGTTTTATGGTTGGCAGCAAGGCTGAACACGGAGGGATTGTTAAAGATGGAGCAAAAATGGTCAATGCTGTTGCGAATTCGGTGGTTCCAAAGTTTACCGTAATTGTTGGAAATTCAAATGGTGCGGGCAATTATGCCATGTGTGGCAAAGCTTATGATCCGAGGCTAATTATTTCGTGGCCCGGTTCAAAAATGGCCGTTATGGGTGGAGAGCAAGCAGCTCAGGTCTTGTTGCAGATTGAAAAGTCTAAACTTAAAAAAGAGGGGAAAATTATTGATCCTAAAAAAGAAAAACAACTTTTAGATAAAATTATGTCCAAATATGATAAACAAACGCATGCCTATTATGCAGCAGCAAGGCTATGGACAGACGCAGTAATCAATCCTTTAGAAACTCGTAAATGGATTAGTCTTGGAATTGCGGCAGCCAACCATGCTCCAATTAAAAAGAAATTCAACATGGGTATTTTACAAGTTTAAATAAGCTTGTTGATTTTGAGGGTAAGTTCTCTTAAAATTTTTCCGTTCTTGGTCTCAATTTTATTAATAAAAATTAAGGACTTTGGCACCTCATGCTTGTCCAAGGCATTGCAAGATTGGATTTTTGAATTGATTTGATCTGTTTGAGAAACATTTCCTTCAATAATCATAACCAATTTAGAGCCCAATCTATCATCAGGGAAGCCAGACACAAAGAAGGGGTTTGGAATTGCTGAACTTAATTTTGTCTCAACCGTTTCAGGGAAAATCTTAAAACCGCCAGAATTGATTACATTGTCTTTCCTTCCTTTAAAAGTAAAACTTTTCTCATCGATCAAATCAACCAAATCATTGGTTGTTATGGTATCTTCTGTGACGTGAGGAGCATCAATTAATAAACATCCTTCAGCGTTAACTGACACTCGAACCCCTGGAAGCGCAATAAAAGGTTGCTTTGGAATGGAAAGCTTAGAAACCGCAATATGGGTGATGGTTTCCGTCATTCCATAGGTCTCAAAACAATGATCGTGATTAGCAACCAGTGCTGAATGTAATTCGGGAGAAATGGAAGCTCCTCCAACAATCAATGTTTTAATGTTTTTAATTTTATCCAAGGAGTTTTGAGTTTGCAGAGGGATCATGGCTGCGAAATCATATTCTCGGTCACTATCTTTAAGAGGGTTTGAACTGGGCGGTTTTAAATCTAGGGAAAGTCCCAAAATCATTGCCCTGACAAGCATCATTTTACCAGCAATAAAATTGGCCGGCAGGCAGTGTAATGCGGTATCTCCAATTCCTATTTTAAAAAAATCTCCTGTTTTGATGGAAGAAGCAACCATGGATTGTTTGGACAACCTAATTTCTTTTGGTGCTCCAGTAGATCCAGAAGTTTTAACATTAATCCAGTCTGTATCGTCCATCCAGTCCATGATGAATTCTCCTAAAGCCCTTTCATGATAATCCCCCTCTTTGATGAAGTCATAGCCAATCATCTTAAGTTCATCGGGTGTAAATGAAAATCCATTAAGTTGAAATCGGTTGTGTATTTTAGTATAGTGAGGTATCGCCATTAGAATTTAGTTGTTAAGTTTTGCTTCCAATTTTTCCATCCATATTTTCTTGAAAAAAGAAAGATCAATATTGGATAAACCACAAGAAATGTAATTAATAACTCTTTTATTAGTGAGGGTTCAGAATTGTCAATCAACAAGGATTCTGTTTGGAAGGAAGTCCAAGAAGCTGTAACCAAAATCGCAGTTACTAAATTATTTGCAGCGTGAAAACCCAATGCCAATTCGAGTCCCTCATCCATCAGTGTTATGACCCCAAGAAACAAACCTGTGCCAATATAATACCAAATCAAGTTAATCCCTAACTTGTCAATTTCAGGATTCCAAATATGTAACATACCAAAAATTATAGAAGTTGTAATTAGTGGAAGCCATCGGTTTCTGAAAATAACGCCAAAGCCTTGCAATAAATAACCTCTAAAAAAAAGTTCTTCAGACGAAGTTTGAAGCGGAATCATCACAACACTAATAAGAAACAAAATCAAAAAAGGAACGGGCTTAAAATTCCAAACAAAATCTGTGGGAGATAGAAAATAACTAATAATGATAAAAGCAGTTGAGATACCTCCCCATAAAAGGAAGGAAAATAAAATGCGTGAACGATCAATTTTATTTCTTGTAGTGATTATTGTTTTAAAAGGTTTGCCTAATTGTTTCGTAATGACCAACCATAAACCAACCAAACTGAATGCAAAAGGAATTAGTATTAAAAATAAAGTTGTATTGGAAGGGAACGAACCTAAAAGTTGAAATTGAACTTCAAACGCTTTGGCATCATTTCCTTTAGCTAAAACATAAAGTGTTAGTGGAATTTGTCCTAAGATGTTAAAAAAAATAACCGCTACAGAACCAGCAATGTATTTAACGAAATCTTTTTTTTCAAGATTAATTTGCTCTATAAACATGGTTAAAAATTAAAGTTCCAATTCAGTTTGGGATTAAATTTAAGATAACCTGAATCAACTTCCAAAGGAGCTTTAATGTTATTGGTAAACAAGCCACCTGTTCCAAGACCTTGAAACGAATGAGGCGCCAGATTATAGGTCCATTGGGCAATTGCATTTAAGCCCAGATTACTTTCAAGTGCGCTTGTGATCCACCACCCTATTGACCTGGCTTTGGCCAATTCTATCCATTCTTCGCAAGATTTAAAACCGCCCAAAAGTGTCGGTTTAAGTATGATATATTGTGGTTTGATTTTATCGAGTAATGCCACACGATCTGCTCTATCAAAACACCCAATTAACTCCTCATCTAAGGCAATAGGCAAAGGAGATATTGCACAAACTTCTCGCATAGCATCTTGTTGATTCGCCGCAATGGGTTGTTCAATGGAATGAATTCCTAAATCAGATAGTTTTTTTAGTTTATCCAAAACTTCTGACCGCTGAAATGCTCCATTTGCATCGACTCTTAAAATTAACTTTTCTTCAGAGAATGAGGAACGAATTCCTTTCAATAAATCAATTTCATTTTCAAAATCTAAGGCACCAATTTTTAATTTAATGCACCCAAAGCCTTGTGCTATTTTTTCTCTGATTTGATCTTTCATAAAAGTTAGATCACCCATCCAAACCAATCCATTTATTGGAATGTACTCCTCACCTCTTGTAAACTTTGATGGGAATAATTCAAACGTATTTTTAGCATTAAACGAAAGTAATGCCGTTTCATATCCCATTTGAATTGCTGGGAATTCTTTTAAAAAATCTGGGGGAATGTTCCGATTCCCATTAATTAACTGACAAAGTTCTTCGAGCTGATCTTCAAAATCTGGACGATCATCAACACTCAATCCTCTAAACATGCCGCATTCGCCAATACCGATTTTATCCTTATCCGTTAGCTTTAAAAACCAGGTTTCTTTTTCTTTGAGCACGCCTCTTGAAGTTCCTGAGGGATGTTTAAATTTTAGAACATATTTCTCGTAGCTCGCTTTCATTGATTGAGATATGAAGTGACAAAAAAAACAATTGAAATAAAGAATATGGTTAGCGCAAGTTTTTTTAATTCGGGATCAAACTGCTTCGGCTCTTTCACATTAAAAACACGATAGAGATGCAAAAATAAAGGAACGAAAACGAGTGTATAAATTGTTTTGATTAATAAGGGCTGCTCACCTATTCCGATGAAAAATAAAATAATTGCAATTGAGATTAAAAAAAAATGGTAGACTTTGGCTTTATAATCTCCCAAACGTACGGCCAATGTGATTTTAGAGGAATTAATATCATTTTCAATATCACGCATATTATTCAAATTTAAAACTGCGACACTAAGAAGTCCAACGGAGGTAGCAAACAGAACTACAGTCAGGTCGATGGAGTTCCTCTGCAGGAAATAAGACCCAATTACGCTGACCCATCCAAAAAAGATAAAAACAAAAAGATCTCCTAAGCCAGAATAACCATAAGGATTTGTTCCAACGGTATATTTGATAGCAGCAGCCACAGCACCAATCGCTAATAAAATAAATATAACTGAAAACAAGAGTTTATCCACTCCCAGAGATTCATAGATCAGGGCAATGGAAAGTATAATAGATACAACCACGGAAAAGAGTATTCCCCTTTTTAAGTTTTTCGAAGTCATTAGCCCCTGCTGTAAAACCCTTTTTGGACCAATTCTTTGCTCATTATCGGTGCCTTTAATTCCATCTCCATAATCATTTGCAAAGTTAGAGACGATTTGAAAAGCAATAGCGGTCAAAATAGATAACAGAAAAATTATAATGGAAAAATCATTGTGATTTAACGCCAAAGCGTTTCCCATAATGATGCCAGACACCGACAATGGAAGAGTTCTTAATCGGGCAGCTTGTACCCAAATTTTTAAATTATTTTTCAAACAAAAGGTTTAAGGAAATTTGGGGTATTGCTTAAAATCAGGATCTCTTTTATCGAGGAAAGCCCGTTTTCCTTCCTGCGCTTCTTCCATAAGATAATACATTAGAGTAGCATCACCAGCAAGTTGCATCAAGCCATGCTGACCATCCAATTCAGCGTTCAAACTTCGCTTAATCATTCGCAAAGCCAAAGGACTTCGCTTTTGCATCATTTCGCACCACTCCATCACGGTATCTTCTAATTTATCTAGTGGCACCACCTTATTTACCATCCCCATGTCTTCCGCCTCTTTGGCTGAATACTGCTTGCACAAAAACCAAATTTCACGTGCTTTTTTCTGACCTACATGGCGCGCTAAGTAGGAAGATCCGAAACCTCCGTCAAAACTACCCACCTTAGGGCCCGTTTGTCCAAAGATCGCGTTTTCACTTGCAAGGGTTAAGTCACAGACGACATGCAGTACATGGCCGCCACCAATGGCATAACCATTCACCATTGCAATCACAGGTTTTGGCATTTCACGAATACGTTTATGGACGTCCAAAACGTTGAGTCTAGGAACTCCATCTTCACCTACATAGCCACCAACTCCTTTTACATTTTGATCCCCCCCACTACAAAAAGCTTTTTCTCCCGCTCCTGTTAAAACAACAACATCGATGTCGTTTCGCTCTCTACAGACCTCAAGAGCTTCCAACATTTGATTGTTGGTTTCAGGACGAAATGCGTTATATACTTCTGGTCGATTAATCGTAATTTTTGCAACTCCATTGCAAAATTCAAAAAGAATATCGCTGTAGGTTTTTAATGATGTCCATTTTCTCACAGTATGTTTTTTTGTAAAAATACGGATTTATTCAAAATTGAAAGGTCATGTCGAGAATCAATTACAGCGAATTATTGCTGATCTTTAAACCATTGATCTAAAATAATCTAGTAGTATTTGATCATTCAATTTTCTAGGGGTATGAATTTCTAAAATTTTTGGACGAGAAGAGGCTTTGAAAAAAGAATTCAATTTAAGGTTTAAGCCAAACATAGATCGAGTAGACTTATATTCAAAACCAAAAGCTTTTGCAATGGATTTTGCATTACGCTGGTGGATGGTTTCAAAATAAGTGTCATATTTAGGCGTATCTTTTTCCCCTGGTAAAATTCTAAAAATCCCTCCTCCTGAATTATTGATAAGTAAAATTCTAAAGTCGTTTGGAATATAATTGTTCCAAAGACCATTCAAATCATAAAAAAAACTCAGATCACCAGTAATTAATAAAGTTGGTTTTTTTGAAATTTGAGCTGCACCAACAGCGGTTGCGGTACTGCCATCAATTCCGCTTGTTCCTCGATTACAAAAAACAGAAGTTTCATTAGGCAGGTCAAACAACTGGGCATAGCGAATGGTAGAGCTATTTGCGAGTTGCAATTGTAAAGTATTGGGTAATTTAAATGCTATTTTTTCAAATACTTTTAAATCTGAAAAAGCTTGGGTTTTCAGCCATTGCTGACCACGCGCGCCAAACTTGTTGTATTGCTTTAAAACCTCATCCCGATAAGAAGAAGCTGGACTGTACTCTTCGGAATAAAGCGCTTTTAGGAAACTATTGGGGTCCAATAAACAATGTTCCTTTAAGCAATAATAAGTATCATAGGCCTTTTTAGAATCAACATGCCAGTGCGTTTCGGGCGGGTGATTTCTTAAAAAAGATTTAATCTTTTTTGACACAACCATTCCTCCGAAGGTGAGCAAAATATCGGGTTGCAAAAAGGTTTTCTTCTCTTTCTCTAATGCCTCTAAGGGAGCCATCAAAGTGTCAATAGAATTGATGGTCATCGAGTGATTTAGATTGGACGTTTTTTCGGTTAACACCACAACACTAGTATCATCGCAAATCAGATTAAAAATTTCTTTATCAATGATATCGGGCGATAAAACTCCCACCAATATCATCTTCTTCTTCGCCTTTCTCCATATCTTTTTAAACTGATCGAAATCTTTCTCAGAAACAACATTTTTAGATATCTCAAGCGACGGAACATTAAACGAAACAGCCATCTCTGTCATTCCATACAATGGTTCTTCCAAGGGAATATTTAAATGCACAGGACCACTTTTTGTAAAAGCAATATTGAGAGTTTTGGTGATCTCATTTGCATTATCCTGTTGAATTTTTAGTTGCTGTTCTGCAATTTCCTGAGGGGTACTCTTAGGATTAATTTCCTTTTGTAGCGGATTATTCAACAAGCTGGCTGTGGCATGAGAAACGTCAGGTTTCAAATACGCTGCAGCTTCCAAATGTGGCTCAAAAACCCTAGTCTGACGAATGGTTTGACCATCGCCAATGTCAATTCTGTGAGGCATGCGATCTGCAGATAAAACAACCAAAGGGATGTCACTATAATAAGCTTCAGCAACCGCAGGATAATAGTTCAACAAAGCAGAACCAGAAGTACACACCAACGCCACAGGGAATTTTAATTGTTGTGCGATCCCAAGGGCAAAAAATGCGGCAGCGCGTTCATCGACAACACTGTAAGTTTTAAAGAAATCATCTTCAACAAATCCATTGGTCAATGGAGCATTTCTTGAACCCGCAGAAATAACAATATGTTTGATTTTTTTTAATGCACAGAGGCGCACCACAGTTTGGGCTAATGGAATTGCAGGATAGATTACTTTGCGTTTCAACATTGGATTACAAAAGTACAAAACACTGGGCGTAATCCCACTTCAGATGCAGTAAATTTCAAAGAGCTTGAAGAATTGTTTGCGCTTTATTTCGGGTTTCTTCCCATTCTTGTTCTGCATCGCTTTCAGCAGTAATACCAGCACCTACATAAAGTGAAATGCTTTCTTTTTTAAGCTGAGCACAACGCAAATTGACATATAAATTACACTCTCCATGAAGATCAGCATCTCCCATACATCCACTGTAATACTGTCTGTCAAACTTCTCATAAGAAGCGATAAAATCTAACCCCTCTTGCTTAGGAATACCTCCAACCGCTGGCGTGGGATGAAGATTTTTAATCATTCTTTCAACACTTACATTTGCCTTGTTCACAGAAATATCATTACACAAGTGCACTAAGTTTCCTGCTCTTTTGGTGTAAGTTTCAGAACATTCAATGTCTTCTTCTTTAAACAAATCCCTTAAAACTTTTTTAATACTTTGGGTAACCAATTCTTGCTCCAATTTTTCTTTTTCTCCCCACTGGTAAATTTCTTTAGAATTAAAAGGTAAAGTTCCTGCTAATGACATCGTTTTCAACCCGTATTTATCGATTCCAAAAAGTCGTTCAGGACTTGCCCCCATCCAAGTTCCTGCTACTGGATGATGCCAAAAATAAACCATCGCTTGTGGATACAAATGCAATAGATTATTAAATAATTCAAATGGATTTAAATTATGTTTAATATTGATTATTCTTGAAACTACTAACTTTTTCAGAAGCCCCGAATGGATCGCTTTTTTGGTTCTATGCACCAAGTCAAAAAACGATTGTTTGTCCTCTTTTGATTCTTCTAAAGGAAAAGGTTGAACGGAAACTAAAGTAGGATTGAAAGCATACTCCTTTTTATGGTCGGAAGGAATAAAAGCAGTTTCAGATTCCATAATAAAAGAACCCATGAGAAAGCCGTTAATCTTAAAATCTAAAGTTTTAAATAATTGACTGTCTTTTTGAAAAAAACAACGAACCAAATTAGTGTTGGGTGCTCTAAAAAAAACAAAAGGTTTTTGTCCTTGCCAAAGGTTTTGAAAATCGCGCTCCAGTTCTTTCTCTTTCATTTATTTTTAAGCGCGGGTCAGGGTGGTCAATTTACAAATTGAGATAAGATTCTTTTGATCATCAGTAACTCTAATTTCCCAAAGTTGAATGGTTTTTCCATTGTGAATGGGTGTCGCTTTTGCGTAAACAAAACCTTCTTTTACGCCTTTCAAGTGATTGGCAGAGATTTCAATTCCCCGTGTTGTAAGGTTTGGATTTTTGTTTAAAACAAAAACGGCAGCACTTCCAACCGTTTCCGCTAAAGCGACAGTAGCTCCACCGTGAAGAACACCATCTGGCTGATGCACTTTAGCGTTTACCGCCATTCGAGCTGTTAAGAAGTTCTCTCCAACATCAACAAATTCAATCCCGAGTGTCTCCATTAAAGTATTGTCGCAAATTGCATTACAATATTTTAAAACTTGTTCCTTGTCCATATTAATTTCCTTAAAAAACAAAACCTTCCGATTAGGTTAAGCAGAAGGTTTTTGTTTAATAAATATTTAACTTGTTATTCTTTAACCTCTTCAAAATCAACATCCTGAACGTCATCTCCGCCGTCAGCGTTAGCACTTTGTGCTTCCCCTTTTGGTGGCGCTTGCCCCGCACCGGAATCTGCCTGTCCTGATTCGGCTTGAGCCTTATACATTTCTTCAGAAGCATTTTTCCATGCTTCATTGATTTTCTCAAGAGCAGCATCAATCAATGCTAGGTCTTTGGACTCATGAGCTTTTTTAAGCTCTTCCAAGGAAGATTCGATGGGTGCTTTTTTATCCGCAGAAAGCTTTTCTCCAAATTCACTCAACTGTTTTTCAGTTTGAAAAATCATTTGATCAGCTGAGTTGAGTTTGTCTACCTCTTCTTTGGCTTTCTTATCAGCATCGGCATTTGCTTCTGCTTCTTGTTTCATTTTTTGAATTTCTTCGTCTGTCAAGCCAGAAGAAGCCTCAATACGAATATCTTGGGACTTTCCAGTTGCTTTATCAGAAGCACTTACTTTTATAATTCCATTGGCGTCAATATCAAAAGTAACTTCTACTTGAGGTGTTCCTCTTGGAGCGGGTGGAATACCATCCAAATGAAAACGTCCGATCGTATTGTTGTCAGATGCCATTGATCTTTCTCCCTGTAAAACATGAATCTCTACAGATGGCTGATTGTCTGCAGCGGTAGAAAAAACTTGTGATTTTTTTGTGGGAATGGTTGTGTTAGACTCTATCAGCTTGGTCATCACACCTCCCATAGTTTCAATTCCCAATGAAAGTGGTGTTACATCTAGTAACAAGACATCTTTGACATCTCCAGAAAGCACTCCTCCTTGAATAGCTGCCCCAATGGCAACAACTTCATCAGGATTAACTCCTTTCGATGGTTTTTTACCAAAGAATTTTTCTACCTCAGACTGGATGATTGGAATACGAGTTGAACCTCCCACTAAAATAACTTCATCAATATCAGAAGTAGATAAGCCTGCGTCTTCTAAAGCTTTCTTGACTGGCGCCATAGAACGCTTTACCAGTTTGTCAGAAAGTTGTTCAAACTTTGCACGTGTTAATGACGTAACCAAGTGCTTAGGCCCAGAGGCCGTAGCAGTAACGTAAGGTAAATTTATTTCTGTTTGCGCAGAAGAAGACAATTCGATTTTTGCTTTTTCAGCAGCCTCTTTTAGACGTTGCAATGCCATTGGATCTTCTCTAAGATCTATCTGTTCAGCTTTTTTAAAATCATCTGCCAAGAAATCGATCAATACTTGATCAAAATCATCTCCACCAAGGTGGGTGTCTCCATTAGTAGAGAGTACTTCAAATACACCATCTCCCAATTCTAGGATAGAAATATCAAAAGTTCCTCCTCCGAGGTCATAGACTGCAATTTTACTGTCTCCACCGCTTTTCTTATCCAAACCAAAAGCCAAAGCTGCTGCCGTGGGCTCGTTGATAATTCTTTGTACTTTAAGACCAGAAATTTCTCCTGCTTCTTTAGTCGCTTGACGTTGGGCATCATTAAAGTAAGCAGGAACAGTAATCACTGCTTCGGTGACATCCTGACCTAAATAGTCTTCTGCCGTTTTTTTCATTTTCTGGAGAACCATCGCAGATAACTCTTGAGGCGTATACAAACGACCATCAATATCGACACGTGGGGTATCATTATCTCCTTTCACTACTTTATAGGCAACTGTTTTAATATCATTTTTAGATTCGGAAAACTTATTTCCCATAAACCTTTTGATAGAGGCTATGGTTTTAGTTGGGTTGGTTACCGCCTGACGTTTGGCAGGATCCCCAACTTTTATTTCACCACCTTCAACGAAAGCAATTATGGATGGAGTTGTTCTTTTTCCTTCGGAATTAGGAATTACTACGGGTTCGTTTCCTTCCATTACAGAAACACATGAATTTGTTGTTCCTAAATCTATCCCTATTATTTTACTCATAATTTTAATCGATTTTATTTCCATTGTACTACTCAAGCATTGTGCCAATAACACGTCTCTGACAACTTGTCATATATCAAGTGTGTTTAAAATTCATAAATTTGATAAAATTATAGGTTTTAAAAAAACAACATACTTTTATAAAAATTTAAATATGTCAAAAGTAGCCAAAGATTATACCCGTATAACGACAAATAGTTTGTCCGAAATGAAGCAGAGAGGCGAAAAAATCGCAATGCTTACTGCCTATGACTTCACCCTAGCGGGTATTGTAGACAAGGCTGGAATTGACATTATATTGGTTGGCGATTCGGCTTCCAACGTAATGGCAGGTCATGAAACCACGCTACCCATTACTTTAGATCAAATGATTTACCACGCCTCTGGTGTCATTCGAGGGGTCGAGCGCGCCTTGGTCGTTGTCGATTTACCTTTTGGATCCTATCAATCTGATTCTAAAGAAGCGCTTCGATCTGCAATACGGATTATGAAAGAAGCAGGGGCGCATGCCGTAAAACTCGAAGGCGGATCTCAAATTAAAGAATCTATCGTAAGAATTCTGCAGGCTGGAATTCCGGTGATGGGACATTTGGGCCTAACCCCCCAGTCGATTTATAAATTTGGAACTTACACTGTAAGGGCCAAAAAAGAAAGTGAAGCGATACAACTCATTGAAGATGCCAAGATGCTTGAAGAAATTGGTTGTTTTGGTATTGTTTTAGAAAAAATACCTGCTAAACTCGCTGCAAAAGTTGCAAGAGAAGTCAACATTCCAATCATTGGAATCGGCGCCGGGAATGAAGTGGATGGTCAGGTTTTAGTGCTTCATGACATGTTGGGAATGAGTACAGAATTCAGTCCGCGTTTTTTGAGACGTTATTTAGATTTAAACAAAGAAATCACTGAAGCCGTAAGGTCCTACGCTTTGGATGTTAAAAGTCATGACTTTCCAAACGACAAAGAACAATATTAAAAAAACTCCTATTTTGCTTAACATTCTTTTCGAGGACAATCATCTTATTGCAATCAACAAACCATCAGGGGATTTGGTTCAGGGAGATAAAACAGGTGATGTTCCGTTGGCGGACAAAGTTAAAGCCTATATTAAAAAAAAATATAACAAACCAGGTGATGTCTATCTTGGCGTAATCCACCGTTTGGATCGGCCCACCAGTGGCGTTGTTATTTTTGCAAGGACCTCTAAAGCTTTAACAAGAATGAACGAGCAGTTTAAAAATCGAACTACTCAAAAAGTTTATTGGGCGCTTGTCAACAAAACCTTCAAATCTAAAAAAGGGACTTTGACCCATTGGCTCAGGAGAAATCAAAAAATGAATAAGTCTTTTGCATTCGATGAGGAGCAAAGCAATACTAAAAAAGCAATTCTTCATTACAATAAAAGAAAAGAATTAGATCGTTATTTGTTGCTTGAAATCACATTAGAAACAGGTCGTCATCACCAAATAAGAAGTCAGCTTTGTGCATTAGGCCATCCCATCAAAGGAGATTTAAAATACGGCGCTAAAAGAAGTAATCCGGACGGGAGTATTGATCTTCATGCAAGGATGTTGACGGTAAGTCATCCTATATCGAAAGAAAGGATAGAGATTATTGCTCCTCCCCCTTCTAAACCGGAATGGAATTTCGTTCTTTCCGATTAATTACTTTTGATTTTTCTCTAATAATTTCTCCAATTGTGCGGTTTTCAATTTTACTTTCCAACCAAGACAAAATGTCTAGATATAAAAAGGCCCTTCGTTCATATGGATCTTCTTCATATTGCTTTAACTCCTTGTGCAATTTAACAAAAGCGGCTTTCAATTCGTGCGGATAAATATCACCCAAGCTCCTGACAAATCGCATCATTGCTTTTTGCACTTCATGCAAATCGTCCATTTTAATCAGATACTTGTAGGTTTCTCTCAAATGGTTTTCTAAATGATAATCAAATCCTGCTTCATAATGAGCTACGACATTTAAAATTCTAGTAAAGCATAAAAGATCTTCTCGCATTTTCAAGTGTTTGTCACTTATAATTTTGTTCAGATAAACGATGCAGTTTTCATTGTCTCCTAAACCAAAATAAAGACAAGCTATTTTATAATAAAACATCATGATGTGGTGCGGGTCAATCTGATTTCTGAAATCTTCAATCCCTTTTGTCACTTCGGGCAGTATCGTAAGTCCTTTTTCAAAATCCCCTTGAAGAAAATACAAATTAAACCTATTGTTATAATAATACAAGAAGCTCAAACCTGCAAGGTTTTCATTCTTAGAAAACTCTAAAGAATTGATTTTATCAAGCATATTTCGAAGGGTAATCTTGAATTTTTCGGGATACTTGATCAGGGCTAAGGATTCCATTAAGAAATTATTCCCTTTGAGGTAAAAAACGGGATGAATCAAAATCATTTCTGGCTTTTCATCAAACATACTCACCCACTTAGAGGCATATTTAAAGGAGGATAAAAAATCTTGAACCAAAAAACTGTACCAGACATGTGCTTTGTAGTACCAAAGCTTCTCTCTAAACCCAAGTTTTTCAACCTCCATTGTTGGCATATTTTCGTAAAAAAACTGTGTAATTTCTCTAAACTCCTGATCACTTTTGGCATAGCCTGTTTTGATCAAACGCTCATAAAGCAAAAGGGATAAATTAGAAAGCTTACTGGCCAAGTCGTTTTGCGTTCTAAGGAAATCTGCTTCCTGAATCAATTCTTGCGCCCGATTGGTTAGACTTCTTGTAATATATTGAGACTCAATTAACTTTTCAAATTCCACAATATCAAAAGCAGAATATTTTTCTTCGTTTTTAAGGGCAAGCATTTTTGCTTTGTCTAAGATCTTTAGACTCAATTTATACAATCCTTTTTGATATAAAATGGCAGCAAAATCCATTTGCTCTCTAATCTGGATTCGAATGTTTTGATGAATTGGGTTGAGCCGTAAACTAATTAAAATCTGTTTGAATAAATGGGCTTTCAAATTAGACAACTGTTGTTTAGTAACAATTCCCTTTTTAAGGATTGCGGTTTCACTATACTTATCTAACTTGTCTAAAAGATTAAAAAGACTCAGGAATTTTGCGTCGTTGTTAGACCCCATTCGGCCTACGTAAAGTTTAAATTGACGCTTTTCTGATTTTGTAAGCGATTTAATCAGTTGAAATAAGTTGTCTTTTTGTTCATTAATCATTGTAGCAAAATCTGGTTTAATCTATTGTTTTATAACGACTTAAATAGAAAACAAATGTATAGAATATTGTAATAAAAATATTAATATAACCCCACTATTTCATATTTCATTATAATTTCGTTTAAATTAATATCCGAGTACCGCAAAATGAACAACGAATACGTCCAAATTTTCGACACTACCTTAAGGGATGGAGAACAAGTACCTGGCTGTAAATTAGACACCAAAAACAAACTTATCATTGCAGAACGCCTTGATTTTTTGGGTGTTGACATACTAGAGGCAGGATTTCCAGTTTCAAGCCCTGGTGACTTCGATTCTGTGGTACAAATTTCAAAGCTGATTAAAAACGCAAGAGTTTGCGGATTGACTCGTGCTGTGAAGAAAGATATTGAGGTTGCAGCAGAAGCGCTTAAGCATGCCAAACTTTCTCGAATTCACACAGGAATTGGAACCTCAGACACCCACATCAAATACAAATTTAATTCTGATAGAGAAAAAATCATCGAACGTGCAGTAGCGGCAGTGAGTTACGCCAAAACTTTTGTTGAGGATGTTGAGTTTTATGCGGAAGATGCCGGACGAACTGAAAACGAGTTTCTTGCCCGGGTATGCGAAGCAGTCATTAAGGCAGGAGCGACTGTTTTGAATATTCCTGACACCACCGGCTATTGTCTGCCAGAAGAATATGGTGCTAAAATTAAATATTTAAAAGAAAACGTCACTGGAATTGACAAAGCCACTCTTTCATGTCATTGCCACAATGACTTGGGGATGGCAACTGCAAATTCGATTGCTGGAATCATTAATGGCGCAAGACAAATAGAATGCACCATCAATGGAATTGGGGAGCGTGCTGGAAACACTTCTTTAGAAGAAGTTGTGATGATCATGCGGCAACACCCAACACTAAATTTAGACACTCGAATTAATTCCAAATTGCTGTACTCAACAAGCCAATTGGTTTCTGACAGCATGGGAATGCCAATTCAGCCCAATAAAGCAGTGGTTGGCGCCAATGCTTTTGCGCACAGTTCAGGCATCCATCAAGACGGAGTGATTAAGAGAAGAGAAACTTATGAAATCATGGATCCCCTAGATGTCGGGGTAACCGAGTCTGCGATTATTCTAACTGCTAGAAGCGGTAGAGCAGCCTTGGCCTATCGAGCCAAAAACATTGGTTTTGAATTAGATAAACTTCAACTAGATAAAGTATATGAGGAGTTTTTAAAAGTTGCTGATCAACAAAAAGAGGTCAGTGATGAAGAGATTCCTAAAATTATTGAATCTTGCGGATTCTAAAAAAACAATTATTTTGCAACAAATGAAAAAAACACTTTTTGATAAAGTTTGGGACTCGCACGTGGTCCAACAAATAAAAGACGGACCCGACGTCTTGTTCATCGATCGTCATATGGTTCACGAGGTTACCAGTCCTGTAGCTTTTTTGGGTTTAGACAACAGAAACATTCGCGTATTGTATCCCGAGCGTACTTTCGCAACAGCCGATCATAACACTCCAACTATCAATCAACACCTGCCCGTTGCAGATCCTTTGTCCGCAAAACAATTGGACGCCTTAGAAAAAAATGCGAAAGCACATGGCATTTCTTATTGGGGATTGGGTCACGAAAAAAACGGTATTGTACACGTGGTAGGGCCTGAATATGGAATTACCCTCCCAGGTGCGACGATCGTGTGTGGAGATTCGCACACTTCAACTCATGGGGCTTTTGGAGCGATTGCTTTTGGAATTGGAACTTCGGAAGTAGAAATGGTTTTGTCAACACAATGTATTTTGCAACCCAAACCAAAAAAAATGCGCATCACCATCAAAGGATCTCTTGAAAAAGGAGTTGGGCCGAAAGATGTGGCGCTTTTCATTATTTCACAATTATCTACCTCAGGAGCCACAGGTTATTTTGTGGAGTATGCTGGAGAAGTTTTTAATGAAATGAGTATGGAAGGAAGAATGACCGTCTGCAACCTCAGTATCGAAATGGGCGCCAGAGGTGGAATGATTGCCCCAGACGAAAAAACATTTGAATACATAACCGGTAGAGAGTTTACGCCCAAGGGTCAAAACTGGGACAAAGCAATGGAATATTGGTCAGATCTTAAGACCGATGCGGATGCTGTGTTTGACCAAGAACTTGTTTTCGATGGCAATTCTATAGAACCGATGATTACTTACGGAACAAATCCTGGAATGGGGATTGGAATTTCGAAAGGCATCCCAAAGGCAGAATCCATCGACGGTGGAACAGCCACTTACAAAAAGTCATTGAGCTACATGGGATATGAAGAAGGGGATAGAATGATCGGTAAAGAAATTGACTTTGTATTTTTAGGGAGTTGTACGAACGGTCGAATTGAAGATTTTAGGGCTTTTACAGAAATTGTTAAAGGTCGAAAGAAAGCATCCAATGTAACCGCTTGGTTGGTTCCTGGATCGCACAAAGTAGAAAAGGCAATTGAAGAAGAAGGTTTATTAGATATCCTTAAAGAATCTGGATTTGAACTTCGCGAGCCTGGATGCTCGGCTTGTTTGGCAATGAATGATGACAAAGTTCCTACTGGAAAATATGCTATTAGCACATCAAATAGAAACTTTGAAGGACGTCAAGGACCTGGCTCTAGAACCCTATTGGCAAGCCCTATCATGGCAGCAGCGGCTGCAGTAACAGGAAAAGTAACTGATCCAAGAACGTTAATAAATTAATAAATGGCTTACGATAAATTTAAGGTACTAACAAGTACAGCAGTTCCACTTCCTATCGAAAATGTAGATACTGATCAGATCATTCCTGCTCGATTTTTAAAAGCGACAGAGCGCGTTGGTTTGGGAGACAACTTATTTCGTGATTGGAGATACAATAATGATGACAGTCCCAAAGAAGATTTTGTTCTTAATAATGCAAAGTTCAGTGGAAAAATTTTATTAGGAGGAAAAAACTTTGGATCCGGATCCTCGAGAGAACATGCTGCTTGGGCGATCTATGATTATGGTTTTCGGTGCGTTATTTCAAGTTTCTTTGCGGATATTTTTAGAAACAATTGTTTAAATATCGGTGTTTTGCCAGTTCAAGTAAGTGCTGAGTATTCAGTCAAAATGTTTGAAGCGGTCAATGCTGATCCAAAAACCTCAATTACGATTGATCTAGAAAATCAAAAGGTTACTCTTGACAACACTGGAGAATCTGAAAATTTTGACATCAACCCTTATAAAAAAGAAAACATGTTGAATGGTTTTGACGATATCGACTATCTTCTTAACCTAAAAGAAGAAATCAAAGAATTTTCTAAAAATACTCCACTCTAAACCTATTTCTCAAACCTTGCGATGAAAAAAAGAACTATTGAAATCATGGACACCACGCTAAGGGATGGCGAACAAACCTCAGGGGTGTCGTTTTCTATAGCTGAAAAACTAACACTTTCTAAGTTATTATTAGAAGAGTTAAAAGTAGATCGCATTGAGATTGCCTCGGCAAGAGTCTCTGAGGGAGAATTGAATTCGGTAAAAGAAATTGCTGCTTGGGCCAAAAGCAAATCACTGTTGGATCGCATTGAAATCTTAACTTTTGTGGACCAAGGAATCTCCTTAAATTGGTTAAAAGATTCTGGTGCAAAAGTTCAGAATTTATTAACAAAAGGGTCTTTAAATCACCTGACACATCAGCTTAAAAAAACACCTGATCAACATTTCAAAGAAATTGAAAACAATGTTTTAGAAGCAGAAAAGGCAGGTATTACCACCAATGTTTATTTGGAAGATTGGAGTAATGGTATGCGAAACTCCAGGGCCTATGTCGACGAATATTTATCTTTCATTGCTACACAATCAATCAAAAGGGTATTGCTACCCGATACTTTAGGAATCCTCACTCATTTGGAGACTTTCAAATTTATTTCTGAAATCGTTTCTAAGTTTCCAGAATTACATTTTGATTTTCATGGTCACAATGATTATGACCTAAGTGTCGCCAATAGTATGGAGGCCTTGAGAGCTGGATGTCATGGATTGCATCTCACCATCAATGGAATGGGAGAGCGCGCTGGAAATACTCCAATGGCGAGTGCGGTGGCCAACATCAAAGATTTTTTACCCGAAATAAAAATTAATATTAATGAAACCGCACTGTATAAGGTGAGTAGGTTAGTTTCGACTTTTACAGGTTTTATTGTACCAGCGAACAAACCTATCGTGGGTGAAAATGTTTTCACTCAAACTGCTGGAATCCACGCCGACGGTGACAAGAAGAACAACCTTTATTTTAACAACCTGTTACCAGAACGTTTTGGTAGAACTAGAGAATATGCTCTAGGAAAAACCTCCGGCAAAGCGAACATTCAAAAAAACCTTCAAAAATTAGGCGTTACGCTTAATGATGATGAAGTAAAAAAGGTCACCCAACGCATCATTGAGTTGGGAGATAAAAAAGAAAGGGTCACAACAGAGGATCTCCCTTATATAATATCGGACGTTCTCAATAGTACCATGGAACAAAGAGTATTGGTTAAATCCTATGCACTTACACATTCCAAGGGACTTCAACCCAACACTACAATCTCTCTAGAAATCGATGGAGAAATCATGGAAGCAAGTGCCTCAGGAGATGGACAGTTTGATGCTTTTATGAGGGCCTTAAAAATAATTTATAAAAAGAAAAAATTAGAATTACCTCTTTTGGTTGACTACGCGGTTCGGATTCCACCGGGAAGTAATTCGGATGCTTTGTGTGAAACTTTTGTTACCTGGAAAAGTAGTACAAAGGAGTTCACCACACGTGGTTTAGATTCTGATCAAACAGTAGCAGCCATCAAGGCAACTGAAAAAATGCTGAACGTCAAATTAAATTAATTAACGACATATGAAATTAAAAATTGCCTTATTGGCCGGAGACGGTATTGGTCCAGAAGTAATCGATCAAGCAGTTAAAGTATCCGATGCAATTGCTAAAAAATTTGATCATCAAATCGAATGGATGCCTGCATTGACTGGTGCTGTAGCTATTGATGCGGTGGGAGAACCTTATCCAGACAGTACTCATGAAGTATGTTTGGCCTCTGACGCTGTTTTATTTGGCGCCATCGGACATCCACGTTTTGACAATGACCCTTCTGCAAAAGTAAGACCTGAACAAGGACTTTTAAAAATGCGTCAAAAATTAGGGCTATTTGCTAATGTACGCCCGACTTTTACTTTCCCGTCATTAATTGACAAGTCTCCCTTAAAAAGAGAACGAATTGAGGGAACAGATTTGGTTTTTTTAAGAGAATTAACGGGTGGAATTTATTTTGGAGAACGAGGAAGAAAAGATGATGGCAACACCGCCTTTGACACTTGTACTTATACCCGAAGTGAAATACAAAGATTGGCTAAAAAAGGGTTTGAATTAGCCATGACCCGCTCTAAAAAATTATGCTGTGTAGACAAGGCAAACGTTTTGGAAAGTTCTCGACTATGGAGAGAAACTGTTCAATCGATGGAAAAGGATTATCCAGAAGTTGAAGTTGCTTATGAATTTGTCGATGCCGTTGCCATGCGTTTGGTGCAATGGCCAAATAGTTATGACGTATTGATTACTGAAAACCTTTTTGGTGACATTCTCACTGACGAAGCTTCAGTTATCTCAGGCTCAATGGGTTTGATGCCCTCTGCATCTGTTGGATCTAAAATTTCGCTATTCGAGCCCATTCACGGATCTTTCCCTCAAGCTACGGGTAAAGACATCGCCAATCCACTGGCCACAGTTTTGTCTGCAGCAATGATGTTTGAAATGGCATTTGGATTGCATGAAGAAGGGGCTTTGATTCGGAAAATTGTCGACCAATCGCTCGAAGAAGGTATTGTCACAGAAGACTTGATTGAAGGGAATGATAAAGCCTATAAAACCAGTGAAGTTGGAGATTATCTAGCCAGTCAAATAAAATAATATATTTTAATTTTTTATAATATTTGGAATTAAAAGTTTAATAAGTTAAAACCCTACCTCGAACAGATGGAGGTTAAAAAAAAAATAGCGGTATTGGGTGGAGGCGCTGCAGGATTTTTCGCAGCGATTTCCGCTAAAACACATCACCCTGAAGCAGAAGTTATTCTCTTTGAAAAAACCTGCAATGTACTGGCTAAGGTAAAAGTATCGGGAGGTGGTCGCTGTAATGTGACCAATGGCAATACAGACATTAATTCACTCTGCTTGGCCTATCCTAGGGGAGGTAAAAAACTTAAAAAAATACTACATCAATTTTCGACACAAGACACTAAAACTTGGTTTGAAAAGCATGGAGTGCCCTTAAAGACCGAAGCTGATCAAAGGGTTTTTCCGGTTTCTAATCAGTCGCAAAGTATTATCGATTGTTTGATGGAAGCAATTGAAAAACTAGGCGTAAGGCTTAAATACAGCTCCCACATCAAAAGCTTAACGCTACTAGATGAAAAATGGATACTTCAATTCAACAATGATATAAAACACAAGTCCTTTGACGCCGTAATTGTGGCAACAGGCGGTAGCCCAAAACTTAAAAGTTTTGATTGGCTAAACAATTTGGGACACAAAATCGTTCCGCCAGTACCTTCACTTTTTACTTTTAATATGCCTAAAGAACCAATCACAGCATTGATGGGGATTGCTGTTGAAGAGGCACAAGTGAAAATTATTGGAACTAAAATACGAACCCAGGGGGCATTGCTCATCACCCATTGGGGAATGAGTGGTCCGGCCATCCTCAAGGCTTCTTCTTTTGGAGCAAGGGCATTGAGCGATAAAAAATATCAATTTGAGGCTCAAGTCAATTGGCTGAATGAATCCAATACAGAACTGCTCTTTGAAAAGCTACAAGCTTTTATAGAAATAAATCCTCAAAAAAAAGTAATCAATCACAAAGCATTTCCCCTCCCCCAGCGTTTGTGGAAGCATTTGGTTGTCACCTGTGACATCCCTGTATCGAGAAGCTGGAAAGAATTAGGGAAGAAAAAGAGTCGCCAATTGATCACACTCCTTACGCAACATAAATTGAAAGTAGCAGGAAAAACAACTTTCAAAGAAGAGTTTGTTACCTGTGGTGGCGTTTCGCTTGCAGATGTTGACCTAAACACACTCAAAAGCAAAGTAGTCCCGAATCTCTATTTCGCTGGTGAAGTCATCGATGTTGACGCAATAACTGGAGGTTATAATTTCCAAGTAGCCTGGAGCACTGGCTTCATCGCGGGCAAGCTTGCTTGACTGCATTTTCCAATCAAAGTTAATCCATCTAAAATACGTGAGATTTGTAAGAAAATTCAGACGGAGTTTTTTTTAAAAATGCATGAAAAAAACAGGAAATAGATGATTTAAAAATGTTTTGAAGTACTTAATAAAATCTGTTTTCTAGTGTAAGATTCATCAAGAACAATTCATTAAAAAATAATTCACTTAGTATAGATATATTTTTTAAAATCTTTCGAAAACAAAAAATATAAAACCCATTTAGATCAAAATAAAATTAAGTCTGGAAACTGTTTAATTACACTATTATCAATAGCTTAGTAAGACATAAAAACTCATTTAATCTATTTTTCCGTTTGGTTGATTTATATACTAGAAGCACTTTCTTCTAGATAAAGAATTCGGCTTATTAAATTATTAATCGTTGTAAGAACTTGAATGTATAAACATTTAAATAAATTAAAAAAATCTTTTAAAATGTGTTTTAACTTTTGAGTGAATGACTTAAAAAAAAAATCTTTTCATAAAAAATTTAATTTTACACTGAATTAAATAAAATACAACTTATTAATTAAAGACCTACTCAATTTTTATGTTGCACTTAAAATCCCACACGCATTTTTTTTCATCAATTTATCCATATCTCGAAATTCATCAGATCAATTATAATTGATCTGTGACAGGATACTATGGTTTTCAATTGAAAAAATAAATTATTATTATAGATTATTACCCCAGATACATTACATGATGAACCCATTCAAAATTCAAACAACAAAACCCTTAGTTCTTTTTTTACTTTTAATTTTAAGTCTTTTTAAAGTCCAAGGTCAGGTTAAAATTGGAGACAACGCTGAAGACATTTCTCCATTTGCCATTTTAGAACTAGAAAGTACTAACCGCGGACTATTGCTTCCAAAAATGACCACTGAGCAGAGGGATCAAGCATTTGACCAAAGTGCACCAGAAGGAATAATGATCTTCAACATGGACAGTCAATCGATGCAGGTCTTTTATTATCCACAGAACAGGGTAACAGGTAAGAAAGCCGAAAATAAAATTTGGACTGAAGCTCAAGAAGAGATTTACGCTGGAGTTGTTCCAGATTACCCAAAGGCTGGGGACCTTTATTATAATACTGACACAAACAGCCTTTTTGCTTGGAATCCAACAGAAAACTTATGGATGCCCATAAACACTGATACAGTTGGAGGCAACGGTGGATCGTCAACTTCAAACGGAGTAACGGATCCCAGTGTCACAACAAGTGGAACAACTGGAGGAGGTAATACAGCAATAAATGAAGTTATAGTTGGAGCAGCAGCTCCTTCTGTTGCTTCTCTTGCCACTACTGACCCTGGAATTATTTTTGCCGATACCACCTCGGGTACATTATATGTTGCTGCCGACCTCGATGGTGACGGAACTGCTGACGCTTGGACATTAGTCAGTGGAGGGACTGGAATACAAGGACCGCAAGGACCGCAAGGGCCACAGGGGCCAAGAGGACCGCAAGGTCTTTCTGGTTCAGGTGTGGTTTCAGGAACAGGAGTTCCAGTGGGTGCTGCAACCCCTGGAAGTATATATATTGATCAATCTACAGGAGATACTTATACTGCTTCAGGAACGACTTGGGTTCCTCAATCAACTGGTAGCGTTACAACGACCGTAGTCTCTGCTGATATGAGTAACACAATAACTCTCGGTTCGGATGGTGGAGCTTATCTACGAAGCAGCACTCTAGCAGATGTCATCAGTTCAACCGTTACAATCGTATCTGCTGATATGAGTAACACTATAACTCTCGGTTCGGATGGT
>Ga0129324_10000145_pt1 | contig 49359 bp, 52 predicted proteins | sample CPBDNA_7_FD_96879 | JGI IMG/M metagenome (GOLD analysis project Ga0129324, IMG submission 96879) | Freshwater to marine salinity gradient microbial communities from Chesapeake Bay, USA - CPBay_Spr_15_0.2_DNA | ecosystem: Environmental > Aquatic > Marine > Coastal | place: USA: Chesapeake Bay... | reverse complement strand
TTGGCATCAGGAACTGACTGCTCAATCGCGCGTATTGGCAACGATGAGCGCCCAGACAACCAGATCATCACGATCGGTGGGCTGGTCACCGGCATCGCGCGCAAGACAACCAAGCAGGGTTCGACCTGGGCGATCGTTACCCTCGAGGACCTTGAGGGTGCGATCGAAGTCATGGTGTTTCCGCAGACGTACCAGGCGGTCGCAACCATGATTGCCGAAGACGCCGTCGTGTTTGTTCGAGGACGCATCGATCGACCTGATGACGACTCGCCGCGGCTTGTGGCCATGGAGATCACGGCACCAGACCTATCTGAAGCTCCTGCTGGACCCGTACGGCTGATGATGCCTGCGGCACGCTGTACGCCGCCTATTGTTGAGCGCCTCAAGGCGATCTTGTCTGAACACCCGGGCGTGACGGAGGTACAACTGCACCTGACCTCCCAGGGCAAGACAACCGTCATGCGTTTGGATGATCGACTTCGGGTGACTCCTGCACCGGCGCTGTATGGCGATCTCAAGGCGCTGCTGGGTCCGTCATGCTTGGCCTGAGTCGCCGTGACATCACGGGCGTCGTGGCGCTCAGCGCAGGACTCGGGGCACTTGGTGGTGTGGTGTGGTTCTTGCTCGCGCCCCGGGTGATTCTTGATGTTTACTCCGGACAGACCTACCCAGCGGAATATCAACCGTCTGGATTTATCGCCGACGACGTCGTCGCCGCGTTGCTCTGCGCGATAGCGGGCGTCATTGTTGCCGCGATCGTCCTCGTCGTATGTCACCAGCGTCGGGTGAGTGCCGCGGCACCGACAGTTGTGGCGTGGGCGCTACTGTCCGGTGTCCTTGGGGCGGTCGTGTTGTGGTGGGTCGGTGGCCAGTTGGGTGCGGTTGATCTATCGGCTGCGATTTCCCTGGCGGCCGATGGTGAGCAAGTCACGAGTGGTCTGCAATTGCGCATGACCGGTGTGCTGGTGCTGTGGCCACTGGCAACGAGCATCGTTCTAGCCGGATTTGGTTTTATTGACTGGGGAATGAGTCGATCACGACGGGCTCGTCAGCGGAGCGATGACCGCATGCGTCAACCGGTGTAGATCCATCGGATCAAGTTGCACCTGCCTGCCGCGTTTGCCAGCGGACACGTAGATGGTCGGCAGGTTCATCGCGCTTTGATCGAGATACGTGGGCAGTGTCGTGCGTTGGCCGAGTGGAGACACGGCGCCCAGCACATACCCGGTCAAGCGTTCAGCGCGCGAGGCAGCAACGAGTTCGGCATGTTTGCCTGCGTGGGCGCTGGCAATTGCTTTCATCGCTGCCTGGTGACTGACCGGTACAACGACGCAGACCGCTTCACCATCGACATCGACGATCAGCGTCTTAAACAGTTGGTCGGTGGAGACACCCAGGGCTTGTGCGGCCTGTGTGCCGTAGCCAGACATGCCGGGCTGATGAGCATAGGTATGTACCTCATAGGAAATGCCGGCTGCCTCGCAGATGCGGAGTGCCGGCGTCGCGCTCGGTGGGCGGTGGGCCATGGGCTAGTTGAGTGACACCGACGCGGAGCGCAAATCGACCGCGGGAAGAGACGGAATAGCGGCAATCAACGCTGCTTCGCGACGCAGTGTTCGCAACTGCTGACGAAGGCGTTGCGTGTCGGTAGGAACTTCAAGAAATGCTTGCCGGTCGGCTAGATCAACAACCATCGCCGCTGCCACGAGATAGGACAAGACGCCGGGATCATCGGGTAGGTCACTTCCTTCGTCATCATCTGCATCACCCGCTAGCGAACCGCGGTACCTGGCAAAGGCCTGCCGCACCTGTTGTGCCACGAATTCGGCCGCGTCGCCGGGATCTTCGGGCAGGGTCGAAACGGTCGCTCGCAGGTAGGGGCTGTCATCAATCACCTCATCAATGTGTACCCGGTCGGTGCCAACCGTGACAATGTCGAATCGGCCGTCATCATGGGGATCGACCTCGCGCAATGAAGCGACGGTGCCGACCTGATGCAGGGTTCGAATGCCCGCGGCGCCCACCTCATGCCCGTCCCGAATGGCCACGATCACGAAATCGCGCTCCTCCTCCGGCAGTGTTAGCAGATCCTCCACCAGTTGCCGATATCGAGGCTCGAAGATGTGCAGGGGCATGACCAGGCCCGGCACGAGCACAGAACCCAGCGGAAACACCGGCAGGGTTCGTTGGTCGGGAGTCTCGCTGTTCGGCACGTTGCCAGGCTAGACCTAGACTGTGTTCCATGCTGCGCCACATAGATCTGCGAGGAGTAGACGTGCGCGGGGTTGCCGGAAACCTTCAATCGGTGCTCCCGCGCGCCGCGATGGATGTCGAACAAGCCACAACCAAGGTTGCCCCCGTCGTCGCTGATGTGAAGCAGCGTGGTGCGGCTGCTGTCTTGGATTGGACTGAAACCTTTGATGGGGCGCGACCAGCCTCACTTCGGGTGCCGGCTGCTGCGATTGATGACGCCGTGGCTGCGCTGGATCCCCAGGTACGTGCGGCGCTACTGGAAGCAATTCGACGGGTGCGGATGGTGCACACCGACCAGCGGCGCGTCGACACAACCACGATCGTGGTCCCCGGTGGAACCGTGACCGAGCGCTGGTTGCCGATGGCTCGCGTGGGCCTCTATGTTCCCGGCGGACGGGCGGTCTATCCCAGCAGCGTCATCATGAATGTGGTGCCGGCGCAGATCGCCGGGGTTGCCTCCTTGTGTGTCGTGTCGCCGCCGCAGCGGGACTTTGGCAATTTGCCCCACCCGACGATCTTGGCCACATGCGGCCTGCTGGGCATTGATGAGGTGTATTCCGTCGGAGGCGCGCAGGCCGTAGCGATGCTGGCCTACGGGGTGGACCTGGACCAAGACGACGATCCGTCGAGCCCCGCCGGCTCGCCACGCCGATGTGACCCGGTCGACATGGTGACCGGCCCGGGCAATATTTGGGTGACCGCGGCCAAACGGTTACTCAAAGGTGTCATTGCAATTGATAGCGAAGCCGGTCCAACCGAGGTCGCGATCCTGGCTGATGATTCCGCCGACGCCTCCTTCGTTGCGGCCGATTTGATCAGCCAGGCAGAGCATGACGTCGTTGCGGCGGCTGTTTTGGTGACCACGTCGGAGAGCCTCGCGACGGCGGTAGAGGCTCAAGTGCGCGAGCAACTGGCGAAGACTAAGCATGTGGAACGCATCACCGAGGCCCTCAACGGTAAGCAGAGCGGAATTGTTCTCGTGGACGATCTCAGTGCTGGCTTGGCCGTCGTTGACGCCTATGCGGCAGAGCACCTGGAAATCCACACCCGTGATGCAAGGGAAGTTGCGATGCGAGTGCGCAATGCCGGCGCAATTTTTGTGGGTGGTTATGCGCCGGTGTCACTTGGCGACTACTGCGCAGGCTCCAATCACGTGCTTCCCACTGGCGGATCGGCGACGCACTCCTCAGGGTTGTCCGTGCAAACGTTCCTGCGAGGTATTCATATCGTTGACTACGACGAGCATGCTCTCGCGGATGTTGCCGATCACGTCGTGGCATTGGCATGGGCGGAGGATCTTCCCGGTCACGCCGAAGCCATCACCATTCGTCGAGCGCAGCGTGCCGATACCTGAGGCATCGGCGGAGCAATGGCCGCCGGTACGCGATGACCTGCTGCATGAAACGCCCTATGGGGCACCGCAAATCGACGTACCGGTCCGACTCAATACAAATGAGAATCCCTATGGGCCGTCCCCGGAACTTGCTCAGGCGATGGGGGCTGCAGTAGCTAGCGCTGCGCTGAGTCTTCATCGCTATCCCGATCGAGATGCGCGGGAATTACGACAGGCACTCGCGGCCTATGTGACGCGGGAGTCTCATACCGCAGTATCGGCCGACAATGTGTGGGCAGCCAACGGCTCGAACGAGGTCATGGCGCAAATCTTCAGCGCCTTCGGGGGTCCAGGTCGAACCGCGTTGACATTCACGCCTACGTACTCCATGTATGGGCAATATGCGAGGGATTCGCACACCGGATTCATCGAGGTGGCGCGACAAGCGAACTTCTCGCTAGATGCTGATCAGGCCGCTTCGGCGATCGGCAATCAGCGTCCGTCGCTGGTGGTGTTGACCTCGCCCAATAACCCGACGGGCACGTCCGTTCCACTTCGATTTATCGAAACAGTATGCGCTGCGACCGACGCGATCGTTGTCGTTGACGAGGCGTACGCGGAGTTCCGTCGTCAAGGTACGCCGAGTGCAGTTTCATTGCTCACCAAGTATCGGCACCTGATTGTGACTCGCACGATGAGTAAGGCGTTTGCCTTCGCCGGCGGACGTCTGGGATACGCAGTTGGACATCCGCGGGTGATTGAGGCATTGCAGTTAGTCCGCTTGCCCTACCACCTCTCGCAGTTGAGCCAGGTGATAGCGCAGGTGGCCCTCGAACACAGCGACGAACTTCTCGGACGGGTCAGCGATCTGAGAACGGAACGTGATGCACTGTTGGTGTGGCTGCGTGACAACGGATTTACCGCGTTGGACTCCGATGCCAACTTCATCCTCTTCGGATGCTTCGACGATTCCCATGCTGTGTGGCAGGCATTGCTTGATCACGGCGTGCTTATCCGCGAGAGCGGTCCGCCCGGATGGTTGCGTGTCAGCATTGGCACGGCTGCGCAGAACGAGATCTTCCGCGAGGCCCTGCTTCTGGCAAGGGGAGCATCGGGCATGATTTCCCACGGCACTACGCCAACCTGAGGCATGTAGCGACAGGTGAATGAAACCGTGAAGGTGAGGACGCAGACATGAGTCGAGTGGGTCGGGTCGAACGAGCGACAAAGGAAAGCAGCGTCAACGTGTCGATTGACCTGGATGGCACGGGGCAGTGCGAGGTGTCGACCGGTGTGCCCTTTTTCGATCACATGTTGGCCCAACTCGGCAAGCACGGTGGATTCGATTTGAGTATTAGCACCGTTGGAGACCTCGAAGTAGATGCCCATCACACCGTCGAAGACACGTCCTTGGCCGTGGGCGCCGCTTTTCGAGAAGCCCTCGGCGATGCTGCGGGCACACGCCGGTACGGAGATGCCCTGGTGCCGCTGGATGAAACCTTGTCCCAGTGCGCTGTCGACTTGTCGGGACGGCCCTACCTGGTGCACGAGGAACCCGAGATTGTCGAATTGATCGGAAGTTACGACACCACCTTGACCCGACACATTTTCGAATCCTTTGTTGCCACGGCTCAAATCACGTTGCACATTCGGGTGATTAGTGGACGCAATGCCCACCACGTCGTAGAAGCGCAGTTCAAGTCCTTTGCCCGAGCCCTTCGCGACGCAGTGGCGCTTGACCCTCGCGTGCACGGTGTTCCCTCCACAAAGGGAACGTTGTCATCGCGTGAGTCGGTCGAGTAGTGAGGCCTTAGCGGTGAACTGGCTACCCATTCTGTTGTTGGGTCTGGGCGCTTTCCTCGGGGGTGGTGCCTATTCCTTCTACTCTCAGGGCAAACGCACGACGATGATCATTTTTATCGTGCTATCAGCGATGTCCTTGATTGCCGGAGCTTTGTATGCGTGGAACCCCGCGTGACCAAACCGCGAGTCGTCGTTTTGGACTATGGCTCGGGCAATGTGCGTTCAGCCAGCCGAGCCATTGAACGTGCCGGCGCCACCGTTGAGGTATCGCATGATCGCCAAGCAGCGCTCAACGCGGATGGCCTTGTTGTTCCTGGAGTAGGCGCATTTGCCGCGTGCATGGAAGGGCTCAGGGGGGTTCAGGCGCCACAGATTATTGATCAGCGGTTGACCGGAGACCGTCCAGTTCTCGGAATCTGCGTGGGGATGCAGGTGCTGTTTGAATGGGGCGTTGAACATGAGGTCACGACCGAGGGTCTTGGCCAATGGCCCGGCACCGTGCAGCGTCTGCCGGCACGGGTCGTGCCGCATATGGGATGGAATACGGTGTCCGCACCGGAATCTTCGCTGATGTTTGCCGGAGTCCATGACGCGCGCTTCTACTTCGTGCATTCCTACGCCGCTTTGGATTGGGTGCTACCGCCCAATCCCTATGGACCGCAGCCGGCTGTGACATGGACCACCTACGAAGCACCGTTTGTGTCGGCGGTCGAAAACGGCCCGCTGTGGGCCACTCAGTTTCATCCGGAAAAGTCCGCGCAGGCAGGTGCGGTGCTCCTGGCCAACTGGATTGGCACATTATGAGCCAGCACCCGGGACTGACTCGGTGAGCAAAGAGCGGGCCCGGCGCCGGGAGTTGCGTGAGAGCGAGGCCGCCAAGGAACGAAATAGACGTGCGCGGCGGCGCGCCCGGGTAGACCGCCGCCAGGCTTGGGGGCGTTCATTGCGTCGGCTTGTTCCGTCGATGCCGAAGACGACTCCCGGGCTCCTCGCCCAACGTCGCAGGCGACGGTTAGCTGTGATGGCCGGTGGAATCGCGGTGATCTGTCTCATCGCCTGGCCGCTGATGCCAAGTTGGGGTGCCCGCCTGATTTTGCTGGTGTTCTGTCTGTTGTGTGCGCCGGTGGTGTGGGTGATGTCCTTCGGCCGGGTCTAGGCCGATTCCCCAGGTGAGTCCTTGACAATGCCTCAGAAGACCTCCTCGGTAGGGTGATGGCATGGCGCCTTCTCCGCAAAAGCCCGCATTCACGCTCTTGCCCGCAGTTGATATCCAAGACGGACGAGCTGTTCGCCTCGTTCAGGGTGAGGCCGGTTCGCAGACTGACTTCGGCGACCCCGTGCAGGCGGCTCGCGGTTGGGTCGAGCAGGGGGCGCCGTGGGTGCACCTGGTCGATCTGGATGCGGCCTTTGGACGAGGATCCAATCATGAGCTCCTCACCAAAGTTGTGCATGCAATTCGCGGTGACGTTCATGTTGAGGTGGCCGGCGGTATCCGTGATGACGACTCATTGCGGGCGGCATTGAACACCGGCGCGACCCGAGTGGTGCTTGGCACGGCAGCCATGGAAAACCCCGAGTGGGTGCGGTCGGTGATCGCCGAGCATGCAGATCGCATTGCCGTTTCGCTGGACGTTCGCGGACACACGCTGGCAGCGCGTGGGTGGACCAGTGAAGGTGGAGACCTGTTCGAGACACTCTCACGGCTTGACGCTGATGGTTGCGCGCGTTACATCGTCACAGATGTGGAAAAGGACGGCATGATGCACGGTCCCAATCTGCACCTGCTGAAGAAAGTCTGCGCGCACACTGATCGCCCCGTCATTGCCTCAGGCGGCATCGCTCGGCTAGAAGACTTGCATCGGTTGGCCGAACTCGTTCCGCACGGCATCGAAGGTGCCATTATCGGTCGGGCACTTTATGAAAACGCGTTCACGTTGGCCGAAGCAGTTGCCGCGATTGAACCTCGCTTTGACCTGTATTTCTGGGGTCCACCGCAACCGTGAGCCTTGCCGTACGGGTCATCGCGTGTCTGGATGTCGATGCCGGGCGGGTCGTGAAAGGTGTCAACTTCACGGGCTTGCGTGATGCGGGGGATCCGGTGGAATTGGCGCGACGCTATGACGCTCAAGGTGTCGATGAACTCGTCTTCTTGGACATTACGGCTTCGAGTGCTGATCGGTCCACCATGTACGACGTCGTTCGTCGCACCGCCGAGCAGGTCTTCATTCCGTTGACGGTGGGCGGCGGAGTGCGCAGTGTTGATGACTTCGACCGACTGCTTCGGGCCGGGGCGGACAAGGTGAGTCTCAATACGGCCGCCATTGCTCGACCTGAATTGATCAACGAGGCCGCCGACCGATTTGGTTCGCAGTGTGTCGTGCTCAGTGTGGATGCACGCCGATGCGAGGATCCACACGCAACGCCAAGCGGCTTCGAGGTCACTACCCACGGTGGACGCCGCGGCACGGGAATTGACGCTGTTGCCTGGTCGGTTTCGGGGGCTCAAGCAGGTGCCGGGGAAATCCTGCTCAACTCGATGGATGCTGATGGCACACAAGCCGGCTTTGATGTGGAACTCATTGAGCTAGTCCGCGCAGCGGTCAACGTGCCGGTCATTGCCAGCGGTGGCGCAGGCGCGGCCGAGCACGGCCCACCCGCTGTCGCGGCCGGTGCCGATGCTGTATTGGCCGCGAGTATTTTCCACTTCGGCCAGGTCACCATTGCGCAAATGAAGGAACACCTGCGAGCGGCCGGATACCCTGTGCGGGTCGATGTCGATTGGGTTCGCGAGCCAGCCACAATGGGTTCATGAGCAGCTCTGAACCTGAACCCATGGAGATGATCGAGCCAGTTTTTGGAGCAGACGGCTTGATTCCGGTGATAGCTCAAGACGCAGCAACCGGTCGGGTACTCATGATGGCTTGGATGGATGCAGAGGCATTGCGGCGCACGCAACGCACGGGTCAAGCCACCTATTGGTCACGCAGTCGCCAAGAGTATTGGGTCAAGGGAGCGACGTCTGGGCACGCGCAGCAGGTCCGGGAGATCAGTATCGACTGCGACGGTGACGTGTTGCTGTTGAGTGTTGACCAGCTGGGTCCGGCCTGCCACACAGGGAGCGTTTCTTGTTTCGAAGGCCGCGTGCCAGCGGGTATGTCGGACGCAAGCGCTGCGGGTAGGAGTAACCCGGCATGACGACAAGCCCGACGACACCGGGCGTCAACGCCCCGAGCCTGGAGCAGTTTCGCGACCTAGCCGACAGCCGGCGGGTGATTCCGGTAACGCGCCGGCTGCTAGCAGACGGCGAAACACCGATCGGGCTGTATCGCAAGCTGAGCCATGAACGAGCAGGTAGTTTCCTGTTTGAGTCGGCTGAGCAAGGACGATCATTTAGCCGTTTCAGTTTCGTCGGCGTTCGCAGCGCAGCGATGCTGAGCGAGGTTGACGGTGTCGCACACTGGTGGGGAAACGCACCGGTTGGTGTTGATGCGGGGGGCGACCCGCTCGCGGCCTTACGCGAGGTTCTCACGCTCTTGCATACCCCGCGATTGCCAGGCTTGCCCCCGCTCACGGGCGGCATGGTCGGCTTCATCGGATACGACGCCGTTCGGCGCTGGGAATATGTGCCCGATTCGAATCCCCAGGAGCACGATGTCCCCGAAATGGGTTTTCTATTGGCCTGCGATCTAGCCGTCTTGGACCATACCGATGGCACCGTGCTGCTGATCGCCAATGCCATTAACTATGACGCGAGTGATGAGCGCGTTGATATGGCCTATGACGATGCCCTTGCTCGTTTGGATGGCATGGAACGCGACTTGCAGGCACCTGCCGCTTCGACCGTATCGGTGTATGACAGCCGTGCCGAGCCGATGCCCTCTCACCGCACCTCGCGTGCTGAGTACCTGGCATCTGTAGCAGCGGCGAAAGCTCACATTCGCGCCGGCGATGCCTTTCAAATCGTTGTGTCGCAAAGATTTGAGGTGGATTGCACGGCATCCGCCCTTGATGTGTATCGAATACTTCGCGCGACAAACCCCAGTCCTTACATGTACCTATTGCGGATGCCCGATCCGTTCTCTGATCCGCTTAACCCAACTGTGAGTTTTGACATTGTCGGCTCATCGCCCGAGGCGCTGGTGACGGTCGCGGATGGGCAGTGTCGAGTGCATCCGATCGCCGGCACGCGACCTCGGGGTGTGAGTCCCGAACGCGACGAAGAGTTGGCCGAGCATCTACTAGCTGACAAGAAGGAGCGGGCCGAGCATCTGATGCTCGTTGACTTGGCTCGCAATGACCTAGGTCGTGTGTGTGAGCCCGGCAGCGTCGAAGTCGTGCAGTTCATGCAGGTTGAGCGGTATTCGCACGTCATGCATCTGGTGTCCACGGTTATCGGCGATCTTGCTGCTGATCGCACCGCGTTCGACGCCCTGCGTGCAACTTTTCCCGCCGGGACGTTGTCGGGAGCACCAAAACCGAGCGCAATGGCCATCATCGACGAACTTGAACCCGCCCAACGTGGCGTATACGGCGGATGCGTGGGTTACCTCGACTTTGCCGGTGATCTAGATACGGCCATCGCTATTCGAACCGCGGTTTTGGTGGGCACTACCGCAATCGTCCAGGCTGGAGCAGGCATCGTGGCTGATTCACATCCTGAAAGTGAATACGCCGAATGCGAATCGAAGGCTGCTGCTGTGCTGCGTGCGGTGGCATTTGCCAACACGTTGGCGAACGTGGGGGAGGTGGACTAGTGGTGGCAGTTCCAGGTGATGTTGAAGTGAGGAATTCACGACGCGAATATGCCTTCGCTCTGGTCGTGCTGCTGGTTGGTGCCGTGGGCAGTGTGGTGGCCTATGGCGCGACGTGGGTGACCGTGACTGTGCCTGTCTTTGCCGGGGAGGCGTCGCCGACGACCCAAGAGACGTTTACCGGACGGGAATTGATCGGCTTCGGCGGTGCGGCTGGTTGGGTTGCCCTGGCTGCTGTGGCCGGAATCATTGCGACTCGAACCTGGGGCCGGGTGATCGTTGGCGGCGTTGCGGTTATGGCCGGGGCTACCGCCGGCGTGGCCGGATTGACGTTTATCTTCAGCCGCGACGCACTCATCAGGGCTGCCGTAGACGACGGTGAGATCATCAGCGCCCAAAGCAATCTGTGGTGGCTGCTGGCCGCTGTATCGGGCCTAGCGGTGGTGGTCGCCGGAATCATGGTGGTGGTACGCGGTCGACGCTGGGCGGCATTGGGGCGCCGCTATGAGCGTGCTGGCGGCACGCGAATCAGTGATGGTCAGCCGACTAGCGCGGCGCAGGCGTGGGATGCACTCGATCAAGGGCAGGATCCCACAGCGGATGATCCGCGGCTGACCTAGGCGCGAGTGACCTTGCCGGCCTTGATGCACGAGGTGCAGACATTGAGGCGTTTGGGCGTACGACCCACCATGGCATGCACGGTTTGGATATTGGGGTTCCAGCGGCGCGGAGTACGGCGATGCGAGTGAGAGATGCTGTTGCCGAAACCTGGGCCCTTGCCGCAGACATCACAGTTGGCCGCCACGGTGAACTCCTCGAATAATGTGCCGCACGTGCGGCGGGATGAACGGATAAGGGCAAAGAACCAAGTCGATCGACCTAAGCCGGAGCCAAGGATAACCGAGTGGGTGGCGTCACTCCAAACTGCGGGTACCCCTGATCCCTAGAACCTCGCTACGGTGAGGGGGCTGGGAAGCTGCGGGAACGGATGCCGGGAGGAGGGGACATGGCCGATTTGGTCGATAGGCAGGTGGCGGTTGCCGCGGTCTTGGACCCGTCGTCGCTGCGAGCATGGCTTGCCGCTTCGATGACCGCGTTGGAGGAGTCGCGCAGCGCGATTGATTCGCTCAACGTCTTTCCGATCGCTGATGGCGATACGGGGACAAATATGTTCTTGACGATGGAGGCCTGCTACGAGGCACTCGATGACCTACCCAGTGGGGTCACCCTCGGTGAAGCGGGTGCGGCAGTTGCCAAGGCGGCCACGCTGGGTGCTCGAGGAAATTCCGGTGTCATCCTCGCCGAGATTCTGCGTGGCATCGTGTCCACGCTTGATCATGTTCCAGCCGGGAGTCCCCTGGATATCGACATCGTCCGGCTTGCTTTGAAATCTGCCAGCGATCGTGCCTACAAGGCTGTGGCGCGTCCGGTTGAGGGCACGATCTTGACGGTTGCCCGAGCGGCCGCTGACGCGGCGGCGCTAGGCGTCCGTGTCGATAGTCAACATGTCGAACCAGATCAAGGTGACCTGTTGCGTCACCTGTTGGGTATTTCATCCGCGATGCATGCAGCGCTTCGACACACGACCGAACAGTTGCCGGTGCTGCGCCAGGCCGGCGTCGTTGACGCAGGCGCGCAGGGCCTCGTGGTCGTCTACGACGCGCTGCTTGATGTCGTGACAGGTGTGCGCCGAAACCGTCCTGAAGTGCAAAGCCGAGTTCTGCCGACGCCGATCGGCACGGAAACTGGCAGGGAAGAGCAACTCGAACACGGGACCGGTGACTTCGAGGTCATGTTCGTGTGCGAAACCGATGCGAGCACGGTTGATCAATTGCGGGCAGTCTTAGATTCACTGGGGGACTCCTTGGTGGTCACTGGCGGGCCCGATCTATGGAGTGTCCATGTGCACGTCGATGATCCCGGTGATGCGGTCGAACGCGTCATCGATCTGGTGCGACCTCGGCGGCTGCGTATAACGTTCTTGAGTGCTGTTGAACTGCAGTCACCGCCTGCTCGTTTGGGTCGCGGAATCCTCGCGGTTGCTCACGGCCCCGGCATTGATCAGGTGCTGCGCGGGAACGGTGTCGCCACGATCATGGCCCAACCGGGCCGTAGGCCCTCCACCGGCGAAGTCTTGGATGCGATTTATCGTCTCGATGCCTCCGAGGTGATTGTTCTACCCAGTGATGGCGACACCATCGCCGTTGCCGAAATTGCTGCTGAACAGGCACGAATGAGCGGCGTGCGGGCAAGTGTCATTCCCACGCGCAGCATTGTGCAAACACTGGCGGCGGTCGCGGTAGCCGAGCCCGGCGCGGTCTTTGATGACGTTGTCGTGGCGATGGCTGATGCGGCACGGGCCACGCGTTACGGGGCAATCACCGTGGCCACAAAGCAGGCGTTGACCAGCGCCGGCCTTTGCCAGGTTGGGGATATTCTCGGCGTGGTCGAAGGAGACATTGTTGAAATCGGCGCTGATGAGGGAGTCGTCGTCAACCGAGTCTTGGACCGACTGTTGTCTACCGGTGGTGAACTTGTCACGTTTCTCACCGGTGAGGATGTACCGCCCCGGCTCCTACGCACAGTGACCGAGCAATTACTAGGCAGTTATCCGGCGATCGACATCACTGTCATTGAGGCAGGTCAGCCGTTGTGGCCATTGATCATTGGGGTCGAGTGAGTAGTGAGTGAGGCTGTACTAGGCGCAACGTCGCTCACCGATTCGCTTGGTCCTGCTGTCGGGGGCAAGACGGCCAAGATTCTGCTTGAGGGTTTTGGTATGCGAACAGTCGGCGATCTACTGGGTCATTATCCGCGCCGGTACCTGACACCGGGGGAGATGAGCGATCTTGGGGCGTTGACTCCCGGCGAACACGTGACGATCTTCGCTGAAGTGGTGTCGGTGCGATCCACGCCGATGCGTCAACGCAAGGGCCAACGGGTTGAGGTGGTGGTCACCGACGGCACCGGCTACATCACATTGGTTTTTTTCGGCCAGAAGTGGCGCGAATCGCAGTGTCAGCCTGGTCGGCGTGGTCTTTTTGAAGGAACCGTGTCGATATTTCGGTCGACAAAACAGCTGACTCATCCACGGCTGCTGATCTTGCCGGGCAGTGTCGCTGATCCGGACGAGGTGGAAGCAGCACGATTTTTTACCGCGCGGATGGTGCCGATTTATGCGGCCACGGCAAAAGTTCCGAGTTGGCGTATTGGTAACGCGATTTCGCACGTGCTGGAGTCACTTGGTGCGGTGGACGATCCGGTACCCGCAGATATTCAACAAGATGAAGGTCTCATCGGGGTGGAACAGGCGCTCACCTGGATTCATCGACCCACGTCGATGCAGGAGGTGGAGGCAGCGAGGCGACGCCTTCAGTTCGACGAGGCGTTCGTGTTGCAGGTCGTGTTGGCCCAACGGCGCGCCGAGTGGCGCAGCCTTACGGCCATTCCACGAACCGCGGTCGCCGGGGGATTGCTGACCGAGTTCGAGGAAGCGTCACCTTTTGACTTGACCTCAGCTCAGCAACGCGTCGGGAGCGAGATCTTTGCTGACTTGGCGGCTAATCATCCGATGCATCGGTTGCTACAGGGGGATGTGGGTAGCGGAAAAACCCTGGTCGCGTTGCGTGCCATGCTCGCCGTCGTTGATGCGGGGGGTCAAGCTGCCTTGATCGCGCCGACGGAGGTGCTGGCCCAGCAACATGCGGCGACGATACGCGGGCTCCTAGGCCCATTGGCCGAGGGCGGCATGTTGTCGGGTGCTGTCAATGCCACAGGAGTTCAGCTCATGACCGGTTCAATGTCGGCAAAGCAGCGACGTGAAGGGCTCTTGGCAATAGTCAGCGGTGAAGCAGGAATTGTGATCGGCACACATGCGTTATTTGAGGAGTCGGTGCAGTTCGCCGAACTGGGTTTGGTTGTGATTGATGAGCAACACCGCTTTGGCGTAGAGCAGCGAGCGGTGCTACACCGAGCACTGCCTGATGGAACCCGCCCGCACATGCTCGTGATGACGGCGACACCCATTCCCCGCACCGTAGCAATGACGGTTTTTGGAGATCTCAGCGTGAGTGTTCTTGACGAACTCCCCAAAGGCCGCCAACCAATTGCCACTCACGTGATTTCGCGGATCGAGCAGCCCCGACATGTGGCACGTGCATGGCAACGTGTGCGCGAAGAGGTCGAGGCTGGTGGCAAGGCATATGTGGTGTGTGCCCGTATCGGAGCCGAAGACGTCGATGAGGAAGACAGTCTCGACGCGCTGGCGAATACGGACTCCGACGACAAAATAATGGCCGCCAGTGTTGTCGCGACTGCTCATGAATTGAGTACGTCGATCCTTTCGGACCTGCGTGTGGGCGTTTTGCACGGGCGCATGACAGCCGACGATAAGGAGCAGATCATGCGGCGCTTTGCGGCTGCATCTAGTGCTGCCGACAGTCTCGATGTTCTCGTGTCTACGACGGTCATTGAGGTGGGGGTGGATGTGCCATCCGCCACGATCATGATCGTGCTAGATGCTGACCGCTTTGGCATCTCACAACTTCATCAATTGCGGGGCCGGGTGGGTCGCGGTGCGGCGGCCAGTCTTTGTATTTTGGTCACATCTGTCGATGCGCAGTCCCCGGCACGTGCCCGGCTTGACGCCGTTGCGTCCACGACCGATGGTTTCGAACTTGCTCGGATTGATCTGCAGAGCCGGCGCGAAGGTGATGTTCTCGGTGCCGCGCAATCTGGTGGCCGAACGTCACTACGACTCCTGGAGGTAGTTCGTGACGAATCGGTCATTCAACGGGCACGCGCCGCGGCGGAATCCCTTGTTGCCCGTGATCCCGACTTGAGCCGAAATCTCGCCCTGCGAGAACTGACCGCGTCGATTCAGCGAGATGACCGTGCTGAGTACTTGCACAAGGGCTGAGGTGTCATGCGGATAGTTTCTGGGGCGGCTCGTGGCCGACGGCTACAAGCCCCCCGTGGCAAAGCAACCCGGCCGACCACTGATCGCGTGCGCGAGGCCATGTTTTCAAGCATCACCAGTTACCTCAGCGCCGCTGGAGTTGACCCTGATCGTGATCCGTGGGCCGATATCCGTGTGCTCGATCTCTTCGCCGGCTCTGGTGCACTTGGCCTCGAGGCACTGAGTCGAGGCGCAGCATCGGTGACGTTTGTGGAGCGAGATCGCGCTGCGGTCGGGGCCCTGCGCGCCAATATTGACGTCGTTGGGTTGCCCGGGGCCCACATCAAGATCGCAGATGTCTATCGCTGGGCGGCAATGGGCGAATGCGCTGCGAACCCCAGGTCGATCAACCTCTTAATTGCGGATCCACCGTATGAGCAAGCTGCGGCTGATCTGCAGGGGCTGCTTGGTGACCTGCGTGATGGGGATTGCTGCGCCGATGGCAGCCTCGTGGTAGTCGAGCGCGAGTCCCGCGACACCCAGTCACCTTTCCCCGAAGCTAGTCACCACGGATGGGGATTCACCCGCATTGATCGACGCACGTACGGAGAGACCTGCCTTTGGTACGGTCGGCTTGGCAGTGTCGGTTCCTAGGTCGGCACACCTCACGGTGAAAGGACGCGGAGCGACCATGCGGATAGCGGTATGTCCCGGATCATTTGACCCGGTCACGAACGGCCACATCGATGTCTTTGCTCGAGCCGCAGCCGTAGCAGATCAGGTCATCGTCGCTGTTTTGATCAACAAGACCAAGTCCAGTCTTTTCACGGTGCAAGAGCGCATTGAGATGCTGCAGGAGGTTGTGGCGCCGCTGGATAACGTGGTCGTTGATTCGTTCTACGGGCTACTGGTGGACTACTGCCGGACGCACGACGTCCAAGCGATCGTCAAGGGTCTTCGCGCGGTCAGCGATTTTGACTATGAGCTGCAGATGGCCCAGATGAATTATCGACTTGCCGGAGTCGAGACGCTGTTTGTTTCAACGAATCCGCTCTACAGCTATTTGTCCTCTAGCCTCGTCAAGGAGGTTGCCGCCCACGGTGGGAGTGTTGATGGGCTGCTTCCGCAAAGCGTGCTGGGACGATTGACTGACAAACTGGCCGAAAACCCCTCGGCCTGAGTGAAGGAGTTCGATGGACGTCGACGAGAAACTTGAGGAACTCGCGCAGTTAGTTGAAGAAGCGAAGGCAGTTCCGTTGTCGGCTTCGTGCATGGTCAATCGTGCGCAGGTTCTTGATCTCATCGAAGAGATCCACGACCTGCTACCGGAATCGATCGGGCGCGCCGACCACCTGCTGTCTGAGCGCACCGCGGTCGTCGAAGATGGACGCCGGGAATACGAGCGGCTCATTGCCCAAGCCCACGCCGAGCAGCAGCAGATGCTCTCTACGCATGAGGTGTATCTCGTTGCGGTTGCGGAGGCCGAAGCTATTCGTCGCGAAACCGCGGCAGAGGCCGAGCGGATGCGTCGCGAAACCGACGACTACATCGATGGGAAACTCGCCAATTTCGAAATCGTGCTGAACAAGACACTCACTGTGGTGGAGCGCGGTCGCGATAAAATCCGTGACCAGGCCCCCGAGGAGTTCAGCGGCGGGGATGAGCCACTGCCTGAGTAGGGCCTAGTCGGAGCCGATCGGCCACGTCACTGCTGTGGGGTTGTCTCCTCATCGGCGGCCGGTTCTTGGCCATCGATGTGTCCGCAGGTGATGCAGATTCGTTGACCGGCCTCGGCTCGATACAGGTGTCCGAGCGCCGAACAACCGGGATTGCCCTCCAGTGAGACCGACATACTTCATCGTGGCACACCAGGGCCCACGGGACCGTTTCGCCGTCTCGGCTAGTCATTCCCCGCCGTCCCTGCCCGGCGAATCATGCCTCACCCGTGGTCAAACCAGGCGTGGCGTATCCTATCGACGGGCCGGTAGAAGACCGAGTCCGTCCGGTTCAGGTACGAAAGGTGTCGTGACCACGCCCGACCCGCGCAAACCCCTCGTGATCGACATTCGCGATCTAGGGCGACGCGCCGGGTCGATGCTGGAACTTCACCGGGTCGTGCCCGCTCCCGCGGACCTCGGTGTTGGGCTGGCTCGGGTGCCCGAAGGCACCGACATCACCCTCGACCTGAGGATGGAATCGGTGGTGGAGGGGGTTCTCGTCACGGCTACTGCGACCGCTGAGGTGGTGTGCGAATGCGCACGCTGCTTGGATCGCTTGAGTTATGACGAGGAGGTCCGGCTCGTAGAGATGTTCCGCTACCCGGCGACCAATGCACGTGGCGTGCAGGTGGCCGAGGACGAGAACGAACTACGTGAGGAACCACCCGCGATGGTGATCGACGACATGATCGACCTGGAAGCACCGCTTCGAGATGCGCTGGTCCTAGACCTGCCTATCAGCCCGCTGTGCGCGCCAGATTGTGCAGGGTTGTGCCCGACATGCGGTATTCGCTTGGCAGGCGCGCCAGATCATCATCACGACAGTTTGGATCCTCGGTGGGCGGCACTTGCGGCACTTACTGAGACACTTGGCGTGACCGACGCCGATATCGCGACCGACGCAGCACCATCCGAGAAGAAGGACCTCTGACCATGGCAGTGCCCAAGCGCAAGACATCCCGCTCCAACACGCGTCATCGCCGTTCACAGTGGAAGGCAAGTGCCCCCACCCTGACGTCATGTGCTCGCTGCCGGGAGCCCAAACTGCCCCACGTGGCTTGCCCGACCTGTGGCACGTATGCCAAGCGTCGGGTCCTCGACGTTTAGGGCTTTCCTGATGGCCGAGGAATCGGTAGCTGTCGAAGCGTTGACGGCTGTTGTCGCAGCCTTGTCGCGGACGATGGATTGGCCGGTGGGCGAGAGCGTGGTCCGCGCCGACACACCGCTAGCAGAGTTGGGCTTAGATGACCTGGCCGCGGTGTTGATCTGCGATAACAGCGCCGAGCTGGGTTGGTCGTTGTCTCCGCACGATGTTTTTGCGGCCGTCACGGTCGCCGACCTTGCAGCGGCGGCGACCGGTGTCTGATTCGGTCGCGGACGAACTACGCGCAACTGCTCAAGCGCGCCTGGTGCGAAAGATCGGGATCAACCTGGATCAACAGACTCTCGACCACGCCCTCACCCATCGCTCCTACGCCTATGAAAATGGGGGCATCCCCAATAACGAACGTCTGGAGTTCCTGGGCGACTCCGTGCTTGGACTCATCGTGACCGAGACGCTGTTTCGCGCACACCCGGATGACAATGAGGGAACCCTGGCCAAAATGCGGTCCGCCGTGGTCAACTCCCGCGCGCTGGCCGACGTGGCACGCTCACTTGGCCTGGGCGACTGCCTGCTGCTTGGTAGAGGCGAGGAGACCACTGGGGGCCGCGACAAGTCCTCAATCCTGGCCGACACCCTTGAGGCCCTCCTGGGTGCCATCTACATTCATCACGGCATGAGTGCCGCCGAGCATGTTGTTCATCAACTTTTTGACCCGGTGATTGCGGTGGCTGCAGGGCGAGGTGCTGGACTTGATTGGAAGACCTCGTTGCAAGAACGCAGTGCCGTGCTGGGCCTCGGTGCGCCTGAGTATGAGCTCGAGGAATCGGGCCCTGATCATGACAAGGCGTTCATCGCCACCGTCATTCTGGGCGGCGTCGCCTATGGCAATGGTGCCGGACGTACTAAGAAAGAGGCTGAACAATATGCGGCTGAGGCGACCTACTCGGCGCTCGCCGATCAACCGTGATGCAGATGCCCTCGGCCCATGCCTGAACTTCCCGAGGTTGAGGTAGTTCGTCGTGGGTTGGATGCCTATCTGCCCGGACGGAGCATTGCTGGAGTGTCGGTTTTGCATGCGCGTGCTATCCGGCGGCAACGTGGCGGCGCACGAGCTTTGGCCGCTGAAATCGTTGGGGCGCATATTGAGACGGTAAGTCGTCGTGGCAAGTACCTATGGTGTGTCGTGCGCCCGAGGTCGGGCAGTGAACCTCGGGCGCTGGTGATGCACCTGGGTATGAGTGGCCAGTTGCTGCTCCCTGCACTCTCGACCGGGACGTTGCGTCACGGCAGAGTTAAGTTTTCTCTCAATGCCGATCGAGATCTTTGGTTTGTTGATCAGCGGACCTTCGGCGGGGTCTACACCGATGACCTCGTCGCCGATGATCAGCATGGATCGCTGCCAAGTTCGGTCGAACACATCGCTCGCGATCCCCTCGATCCGGATTTCGATGAGCGTGCTTTTTCGCGGGACCTAAGGAGGCGCGGCACGGGCATTAAGCGGGCCTTGCTTGATCAATCGCTGGTGTCCGGTATCGGGAATATTTATGCCGATGAGTCTTTGTGGCGGACACGGGTGCATTACGACAAGCCGTGTGCCACTCTCTCGGCAGCCCAGGTGCGCGAGATGCTCGATCATGTTCGCGATGTCATGTCGCAGGCACTCGACCAGGGCGGTACATCATTCGATTCCTTGTATGTGAACGTCAACGGTGAGAGCGGGTACTTTGACCGGTCCCTGGACGCCTACGGGCGTGAGAACCAGCCGTGTCGACGATGTGGCACCGCAATCCGGCGTGAACCGTTCATGAACCGGTCGTCCTACCGGTGCCCACGCTGTCAACGGGCACCACGTCAGCAGGTGTGACCAGGGCCTCGCCGAGGCCGTCTGCGCCCAGTAGGGTGGCGCGCGTGCATTTGAAGAGTCTGACGCTCAAGGGCTTCAAGTCCTTTGCCTCTGCGACCACCTTCGGTTTCGAGCCGGGTGTCACGTGCGTGGTCGGGCCCAATGGTTCTGGCAAGTCCAACGTGGTGGATGCACTTGCCTGGGTGATGGGGGAGCAAGGCGCCAAGACTCTTCGTGGTGGACACATGACCGACGTCATTTTCGCCGGCACATCCGGTCGCGCCCCGCTTGGTCGCGCCGAGGTCGCCTTGACCATCGACAACACCGATGGTGCACTGCCGATCGAATTCACCGAGGTCACGATTTCGCGCACCCTGTTTCGAAACGGGGGTTCGGAGTACGCCATCAACGGGCAGCCCTGTCGCTTGCTCGATGTACAAGAACTTCTGAGTGACTCAGGCATCGGGCGTGAAATGCACGTCATCGTCGGACAGGGCCAGCTTGATGCAATCTTGCATGCGACTCCTGAGGATCGGCGCGGATTCATTGAAGAGGCGGCGGGGGTTCTCAAGCACCGCAAGCGCAAGGAAAAAGCCCTGCGCAAGTTGGAGGCTATGGAGGGCAACCTCACCCGAGTTACCGACCTGGTCACCGAACTGCGACGACAGCTCAAGCCCCTGGGTAAGCAGGCGGAGGTTGCTCGTCGGGCCTCGGTGATTCAGGGCGAAGCGCGAGATGCCGGGATCCGCTTGTTAGCCGATGACCTCAACACGCTCCAGACGACCCTGGCCGCTGAAGTAGCCGATGAAAGTGCCCTTCGTCAGCGTCGTGGCGAGGTTGAGGCGCAGGTTGCTCAATTGACGGCGCGCGAAAGCGAGCTTGAGCAGGCTGTTGTGCAGGATGCGCCCACCTTGGCCGTGGCCCAAAAAACCTGGTACGCGCTGTCTGCCCTACGTGAACGGTTGCTCGGCACCATGTCATTGGCAGCTGAGCGTATCCGGCGCCGCGATGAAGATGTCGCCGATGAAAACTCAGGTATTGACCCCGAGCAACTCGAGGCTGATGGGCGTGCCCTTCGCGCCCAAGAGTTTGAACGGGGCAGGCAGGTTGAGGCTGATCGTCATGAGTTGGCCGATGCGATTGAGCAGCGTAGGCAGGCCGAAGACGCTCTGGCCCGGGAGGGTCAGCGGGTTGCCGCCGAAACTCGTGCGGCTGCCGACCGGCGCGAATCCCTCGCTCGATTGGGTGGTCAAGTCGCCGCAGCCCAATCTCGAAAGGATGCACGCACAACGGAGATTGAGCGGCTAGGCGCCGCTCAGGGCGAGGCCAATGAGCGTGCCCGGCTAGCCCAGCAGGAGTTCCAGGTGCTGGAATCCCAGGTCGCCGGTCTTGATGAAGGCGAGGTTGGTTTAGACGCAGAGTACGAACAATTGCAGCAGCGCCTGTCGGAGGTGGACGCCCGCGTCGAGAGCCTGCGCGAGACCGAACGTGAGGCCGATCGTGAGCGTGCTGCGCTGACAGCCCGCGTTGAAGCTTTGCGCATGAGTCGGGCACACGGCGATGGCGTGGAAACGTTGATTGCCGCCGGGCCCGACCTGGGTGTACTTGGCACCGTCAGTGACCTGGTGCGCGTCGAACAGGGTGCCGAACGCGCGGTGGCAGCGGTCTTGGGTCCACTCGCCGATGCCGTTGTGGTCGGTGATGTCAACTCCGCGTTGGATTGCCTGCTGCTCTTGCATTCAGCCGATGCGGGCATCGCCTCTATCCTGGTTTCTCCCGAGCACGGCACCAGCAGCTTCGATGGCCGAAACCGAGAGGCCCGGCATCTCGATGTCGTGCAGGCGAGTGAGGTCGCCCCGATCGACGTCCCAGCAGGAGCTCGCCTAGTTAATCAACTGCTCACAGGACCCGCCGCTGTGCTGTCAGCGCTTTCGTCAGTCACCGCACATGCGGTGGTGGTGGGCGATCTGACGGCGGCGCGTGTGGTGCTGGCTCAATCGCCACATTTGACCGTGGTGACCGAAGACGGAGATGTCGTCGGTGCCGGCTCGGCTCGCGGGGGTAGTGCAGGCGGCCCGACGCTGATCGAAATTCAAGCGGCGGTTGACGAAGCTGAGCAGGCCTTGACGGCAATTCATCACGGTTTGGAACGAACGCGGTTCGCTCTGGCCGCGGCACGCGAGGAGCAGGCAACGGCCGCCGCTGATGCTGAAGCGGCGCTCGCCCAACTTCATGATTCCGATGCGCGCCTTGCTGCTGTCGCCGAGCAACTGGGTCAATATGGCCAAGAGGCGCGGGCTGCCACCGCCGAGGCGGAGCGGTTGAGGGCTTCCATGGAAGCCGCGCACATGGCACTTGAGGCCGATGAGGAGACGCTGGGAGAGCTTGAAGGCCGGCTCCAGGAGGCCGCCGATGAGCCGATGGCTGAAGTGATCGACCACCGCACGGAACTGTCAGCCGATGCCGAACGGGCTCGCCAAAGGGAGTTAGAGGCACGCCTGGCTGTTCGCACCGGTGAGGAACGCATCCGGGCCCTCGCCGCCTCCGCGGCAGCGCTGGAGAAGGCGGCGGCGACTGAACGCACCGCTCGGCAACGGGCAGCCGAACGCCGGGAGCTTCGTGAGCGCGAGGCCCAGGTGGCACAGGCAGTGCAACTAGGACTGGAAATCACGTTGGGGCGTTTGGGTGAGTCGATCCACGCGGCCGAGGAGCAGCGCAGCGAGCGTGAACGAGTACACAAGATGCGCGAAGAGGAACTCCACAATCTCCGACAGTCGCTCCGGGAATTGCTCTCGGAGATGGATCGGCTGACCGACTCGGTGCATCGTGATGAGGTGGCTCGCACGGAGCAGCGCTTGCGCATCGAACAGGTTCAACAACGATGTGCCAACGACTTTGGGTTGGATCCCGACACGGTTGTGGCGGAGTTTGGTCCCGAGCAACTCGTGCCGCCGACTCCGTTGGCTCCTGGCGATGAGGAGCCCGAGCAGCCTGCCGAGCCTTATGTGTTCATTCGTGCTGACCAGGAGCAGCGGCTCAAGGTAGCTGAGCGCGGCCTTGCCCTGCTGGGCAAGGTCAATCCGCTTGCCCTCGAGGAGTTCTCAGCCCTTGAGGAGCGCCTTCGCTTCCTGACCGAACAGGTTGATGATCTGCGGAAATCCCGAGCCGACCTCATGGCCATCGTGAAGGATGTCGATGAGCGAATCGAGCAGGTGTTCACCGAGGCTTACCACGACACCGCGGCGCATTTCTCAGATGTCTTTGGGCGCCTCTTTCCCGGGGGTGAGGGCCGCTTGGTGCTGACGGACCCGGACAACATGTTGACCACGGGCATTGAGGTTGAGGCTAGGCCGCCTGGCAAGAAGGTCAAACGTTTGTCCCTGCTGTCAGGCGGTGAGCGCTCGCTGACTGCGGTGGCGTTCTTGATCGCACTATTCAAGGCGCGGCCCAGCCCGTTCTATGTTCTTGACGAGGTGGAGGCAGCTCTCGACGATGTCAATCTTGGTCGGTTGATTGACGCCATCAACGAACTTCGCGACACCTCGCAGTTGATCGTGATCACCCATCAGAAGCGAACGATGGAGATCGCTGACGCGCTCTATGGTGTGTCGATGCGCGGCGATGGGGTCTCGCAGGTTGTGGGGCAGCGACTCCGCGAACGAGAGCCTGCCTAGCAACTCCAAGCGCTAGGGCCGCAGTCCACGGGCAACGCCACCGAGGCCTCAGATCATCGGCGGTGGCAGGATGCACGATGTGGATTCGATCATTATTTACGTCGGCATCGGCCTAGCCCTCCTCATTGTCCTCGGCGTCGGCACCGCATTGGTGCTCTCTCGCCGCGGTGAGCCCAGGGCGGTCAAGCCGCGACCAGGAATCGACTACGCCCCGGGGGTGGGCGATGACGACACGACTCCACGAGACACGCCGCGGCGCACCATTGAGCAGGCCGGAGGGGGAATTGACACCCTCGCGCTGCCCGATGACTCCACCGATACGGTCGATGATCTGGCGGTCTGGGAGGTCGAGGTTCCGGCCCCGGCCGAAGGACGCTTGGCTCGTTTGCGCACTCGCCTGGCGCGATCAGAGAACTCACTCGGGCGCGGCCTGCTTGCCCTGTTGTCTCGCGACGATGTCGATGAGGCGACGTGGGATGAGGTAGAGGAGATCTTGCTGACCGCAGATCTTGGCGTATCGGCGACCACGGAACTCGTTGACCGGCTGCGCTTGCGGGTTCGAGCCGAAGCCACCGCGAGCCCTGAGGCGCTGTCGACGATGGTGCGCGAGGAACTCCTGACACTTGTCGACCCGAGCATGGATCGCTCCGTGGTCACCGAACGCGCCGACGATGCTGGGCCCGCGGTTATTTTGGTCGTGGGCGTCAACGGCACCGGCAAGACCACGACCACCGGAAAACTAGCCAGGTTGCTCATCGCCCAGGACCGCACCGTTCTCCTGGGCGCAGCCGATACGTTCCGCGCTGCGGCAGCCGAGCAGCTGCAAACGTGGGGGGACCGAGTCGGTGCCGCCGTCGTGCGGGGGCCAGAAGGCGGTGATCCAGCTGCCGTGGCTTTCGACGCGGTCAAGATCGGTACCGAGGCCGATGTTGACACGGTGGTCATCGATACCGCCGGTCGGCTGCACACCAAGGTCGGCCTGATGGATGAATTGGGCAAGGTGAAAAGGGTCGTGGAAAAACACGGCCCGGTTGATGAAGTACTGCTGGTCCTGGACGCGACAACCGGTCAAAACGGCATGAACCAGGCGAGGGTATTCGCCGAGGTCGTTGATATCTCGGGCATCGTGCTGACGAAATTGGATGGCACGGCAAAGGGTGGCATCGTCGTAGCGGTTCAGCGGGAGTTGGGTGTACCGGTCAAGCTGGTGGGCTTGGGTGAGGGCCCAGATGACCTAGCGCCCTTTGATCCGGTTGCCTTCGTGGACGCCATCGTGCAGGGGTAACGAAGTTCGCCGATATCTCACTCATTCCGCATAATCGGAGTATTCTATCCATTTATGCCGCAATATCGGATTTCTCAAGTTGCTGCCCTAGCGCAGGTGAGCGACGATACGGTTCGCCGCTGGGTAGATACGGGCCGGTTGGCCGCTGGTGAAGATGAGGCCGGTCGGCTAAGTGTCGACGGCATGGCGCTAGCGGAGTTCCTGAGCGCGAGTGCCGCATCGACGCAATCGCCGTTACCTGCGGGGGCCAAGGTGGTCGGCGAGTCAGCCCGAAATCGGTTACCCGGGCTGGTGACGCGCGTGGTGCGCGATGGCGTGATGGCCCAGGTCGAGATGCAGGTCGGTCCACATCGCGTGGTGAGCTTGATGAGCCGCGAGGCCGCCGATGAATTGAACCTCGAGCCTGGGTCACTCGCTGTCGCAGCCGTGAAGTCAACCAATGTGGTGATTGAGGCGCTGGAGTTGTCGTGATGCGGGCTGTGTGGGCGCTCACCCTGGTGTCTCTAGCCGCCTGCGGCGGCGCGGGAAACTCCTCGGAGCAACTGACAGTCGCTGGAGCAGCATCATTGACCAAGTCCTTCACTGCCATGGCCGAGGCCTTCGAACAGGCGAATCCTGGTGTTGACGTCGTGCTGACTTTTGGACCCAGCAGTTCGGTCGCTGCCCAGGTGCGCAATGGAGCCCCGGTTGACGTCGTGGCGACGGCCAACGAAGAGACCATGAACCAGGTTGTCCGCGCCGACATCGTGACGGCGCCGATCATTTTTGCTCGCAATGCCCTTACCGTCGTGGTGCCTATTGCCAATCGGGCCGGTATTTCCTCGTTCGAGGACTTGGACGCCCCCAATATTTCAGTAGCCGTCTGTCAACCTCAGGTGCCCTGCGGCGCTGCGGCCGCGCAGACCATCGCCCAAAGCGGACTGTCGATCAGTCCGGTTACCCGCGAAAATGATGTCCGCGGTGTGCTGACCAAGGTAATCGCCGACGAGGTAGATGCCGGCTTCGTGTACATCACCGACGCTGTCGGTGTAGCCGAAGAGGTTCGCGAGATAGCGATACCGGCGCCGTGGGTCACGACCGTGAAATATCCCATCGCCCGGGTCACGTCGTCATCGCGGCAGCAACTAGCCGAGGAATTCATCGCATTCGTCACCTCTGCTGTCGGGCAGTCGATCCTTTCGGCCGCCGGGTTCATCGCACCCGAAGGCGCGCCATGACAGGGAGAGCCCAGGGTCAGCGCACCCGTCTAGCCGTGCCGGTGTTCCTTGCCATTCCCGCCGCAATCGCCATGGCATTCCTGGTTATTCCGTTGGTGGGGTTGCTCGTCATGACGCCGTGGGGCGACCTGATGGGTCTTCTTGGCCAAGAACAAACCCAGCAAGCCCTGCGGTTATCGATCATAACGTCGTTGTCAGCCACCGGAATCGCGTTGATACTCGGGGTTCCTTTGGCGTGGATCCTCGCGCGAGTGCCGTTTCGGGGCAGGTCGTTGGTGCGGGTATTGGTGCTCCTGCCGTTGGTGTTACCGCCCGTAGTCGGGGGGACAGCCCTGCTGGCTGCGCTGGGGCGCCGCGGCATCATCGGGGCGCCGCTGGAGGCGCTCACCGGCATCACCCTGCCGTTTAGCACGACCGCGGTCATTATCGCCGAGACTTTTGTTGCGATGCCGTTCTTAATCATCACTGTCGAAGGCGCGCTTCGAGGCATGGACCAAAGATTCGAAGAGGCGGCATCGACCCTCGGTGCATCGCGAGCACGCGTACTGTTTCGGATCACGCTGCCCATGGTGCTTCCCGGCATCGTTGCCGGAGCGACCTTGGCCTGGGCCCGCGCCCTTGGTGAATTTGGGGCAACCATCACCTTCGCCGGCAATTTTCCCGGACGAACTCAGACTCTTCCATTGGCGGTGTACTCGCTCTTGGAGACCGATCGCGATGCTGCCATTGCCTTAAGCGTGGTGCTCTTGCTCGTGTGTGTCATTGTGCTCTTGGCATTGCGTGAGCAGTGGTTGCGCCCAGGAGCGCAGCGATGAAGGTGACGCGATGAAGGCTAATGCCGAGAACGCCGCTGACCTGTCAGGTCACCTGCGGGTACCTCGCCCGGCCTTTGATGTGCGCGCGATGTTGAAGCTTCAGCGCGGTCGCGTGATGGCCATAGTGGGACCCAACGGTGCCGGGAAATCAACGGTGTTGCGAGCGATCGCCGGGCTTGAACCCAGTGCTACCGGTGAACTCATGGTGGGTGATCAGCTGTGGATGTCTGAGGGGATGTGGATGCCTCCGGAACTCCGCTCAGTTGGTTTCGTGTTTCAAGATTATCTGCTCTTTCCACATTTGAGCGTTGTCGAAAACGTTGCTTTTGGAATGCGCCGAACGGGCGAATCGAGAACAGACGTGAAGCGTCGGGCCCATGACTGGTTGGGCACCTATGGAATTGCCGACCTGGCGCACCAGAAGCCGGGTCAGATCTCCGGTGGCCAAGCCCAGCGCGTTGCCCTGGTGCGAGCACTCGCCAGGGAACCGAAGGTCTTATTGCTTGATGAACCGCTGGCTGCCCTTGATGCTGGCACGAGTGCGCGCATTCGACTGGAACTCGCAGAGCATCTCAGGCAGTTTTCAGGGATCACTCTCCTGGTCACGCACAATCCAATTGAAGCGCTGGTGCTGGCTGATGACCTGTGCGTTATGCAGGAGGGGGCGGTGGTGCAGATGGGCACGGTCGCTGAGGTCACGCATCGACCTGCAACTAGCTACGTCGCGACGCTGATGGGCTTGAACTTGCTTGCTGGTGTTCTTGACCTGGACCGAATTCGACTCGATGGAGGGGGGGAATTCACGGTGAAGTCACTCCAAGAACCAGGCCGTGTTTTCGCCTCTGTGCGTCCGTCGGCGATTTCTGTGCATCGACGTCGGCCTGAGGGGAGTGCTCGCAATATCTGGACGGGCACGGTGGGGGGTATTGAACAGTTGGGTGACCGCGTGCGACTTGAGGTGCATGGCCCTCCACGCGTGCTCATTGATGTCACACCCGCGGCCGTTGCGGAGTTGGGTATCAAGCCGGGAATCGAGGTGTGGATGTCGGTCAAGGCCACGGAAATTGACGTCTATTCGGCCTCGACCACACAGGAGTTCACCTGATCGAAACAAAACCCCCAGAAATGTGATCGGCCTGTAACCAGCGCGTGCACGTACGAGAAACACGCCTGCGCGACGGTTCACCCAAGAGCGGTACCTGGCTTGACGGTATCGGCCACATCTAAGGGAGTGAGGCGCGTATGGATCTCGAACTCGACACAGGTACGACGGCCTGGTTGCTGACATCGACCGCATTAGTTTTCATCATGATTCCGGGGTTGGCTTTCTTTTACGGGGGCATGAACCGATCGAAATCCGTACTTAACATGCTCATGATGGTCGTGGGTGCCACGTTTGTCGTTGGCATCTTGTGGATCGCGTACGGATACTCCATGGCGTACGGCTCGACCACGGGTAATTTCGTCGGCAGCTTCACCGACTACTTCGGGGTGACTCAAGCCATTAGTGTTGGTGGAGACGGATTCCCGCCGATGGTCGACGTCGCCTTCCAAGCCATGTTTGCGTGCTTGACCGTTGGCCTTATTGCAGGTGCCGTAGCCGACCGGATGAAGTTTGGGGCTTGGTTAATTTTTGCAGGCGTCTGGGCTTCGCTGGTGTATTTCCCGGTGGCTCACTGGGTATGGGGTGGCGGATGGATTGGTCAGCTCAACATCAACGGCGCTGAGGTAATCGACTTTGCCGGTGGTACCGCCGTGCACATCAATGCTGGCGCCGCGGCACTTGCGGTCGCCATCATTTTGGGCAAGCGGTTGGGGTGGCCGCGTACGCCTATGCGTCCGCACAACCTCACCATGGTGATGCTGGGCGCCGGACTACTGTGGTTTGGCTGGTTCGGATTTAATGCAGGATCCGCATACGCTGCCGACGGAGTCGCCGCCCTTGCCGCCACGAACACGATGGTGGCTACCTGCGGTGGTGGTCTTGCGTGGCTGCTTGTGGAACGCATTCGTGATGGGCACGCAACAAGCCTGGGTGCCGCATCGGGCGTCGTCGCAGGTCTCGTAGCAATCACCCCCGCTTGCGCCAACGTCACGCCGCTGGTTGCGGTCTTGATCGGTGCGGTCGCAGGTGTCTTGTGTGCCCTAGCCGTCACGCTTAAGTACCGCTTTGGCTACGACGACTCCTTCGACGTTGTGGGTGTCCATCTCGTCGGCGGTTTGGTCGGCACGTTGATGCTCGGATTCGTTGCAACGGATGTCTTCGGTGACGGTGCCAGCGTTGGCTTGTTCGCCGGTGGCGGAGTGGATCTCTTGCTTGTCCAGTTCATCGCCGCGATCGGTGTCCTGGCCTACTCATTCGTCATCGCGTCGATCCTGGCCCTTATTCTCAAGGCCGTGATGGGTATTCGGGTAAGCGCCGAGGCTGAGACCGGCGGTATTGATCTGGCCGTGCATGCTGAGACCGGGTACGACATTAGTGAGTCAGGCGGTGGTGGCGTATTTGCCGGCATCGGTAAGGGCTCTGTTGATCAGGAGGGTAAGTAGATGAAGCTGATCACTGCAATCATTAAGCCGTTCAAGCTGGAGGATGTGAAGAACGGTTTAGAAGAACGCGGTATTCACGGCATGACCGTCAGCGAGGCAAGCGGATTTGGTCGTCAGCGTGGGCACACGGAGGTTTACCGCGGCGCTGAGTACACGGTTGATCTCGTGCCGAAAGTTCGGATTGAGGTTGTCGTTGACGACGCCGATGCCGAAGGCGTCGTTGCCTCGATCGTCGACAGTGCCCAGACCGGAAAAATCGGTGACGGCAAAGTCTGGGTGACGCACGTGGACAGCATCGTGCGCGTGCGGACCAAGGAGGAGGGGAGCGCTGCACTGTAGCGGTGTGGCGCTCTTGCCTCAAGAAAACTCATAGCTGTCATGGATTATCGGTCGGGACGAGACGGTCTCATAGTCGATGCGTCACTATCGGCTGAGCGACGCTCACAGCAGTTAGTGGCCCTGACCGATGCGTGGCTGCATGAGTTATTCGCAGAAAGTGGCGCACCTGACCAAGGTTGGGCGCTGCTGGGCGTGGGTGGATACGGCCGGGGTGGACTAGCGCCGGGAAGCGATGTTGACATCGTTCTGCTGACGCCTGATCACCATGATCCACAGCATGTGTCCACTGTTGCAGATGGAATCTTGTATCCCATGTGGGACGCTGGCGTACGGATCGATCACAGTGTGCGGTCCGTACGCCAGTCCCGTGAGTTGGCTCAACATGATCTGCGGGTGGCGATGGGGTTGCTTGATGGCCGCGTTATCGCTGGAGATCAGGCACTCGGGACGGGCCTTGTCTCAGCGGTGCTTGGTGACTGGCGCGCATCCGCGCGGGTGCGGCTGCCACAACTGAAGCAAATGGCTGATGATCGCCGCGTGAAATACGGTGACGTTGCCCACGCATTGGAACCCGATCTCAAAGAGGGCTACGGAGGCCTGCGCGAGGCAACGTTGATGCGTGCCGTTGCTGCCAGTTGGATCAGTGATGTACCTCGGACAGGTTTGGCAGACGCGTTCGGCTATCTGACTGCGGTGCGTGATCTGCTACAAGTTCTGGCATGTGTGGATAAGCGCACCCCGAGCAACCGGTTGTTACTGCAAGATCAAGATGCCGTGGCCGAAGCCATGGGCATCGTGAACGCAGACGCACTCCTGCAACAGATTTCCGGGCACGCTCGCACCGTGTCTTATGCCAGCGACGTTCTGTGGCAGCGGACTTTGCGGCTGCTGCGCAAGCCACAGGCTCGGCGCCTCCAACGTCGTGTGCGAATGTCTGCTCTCGTTCGTACACCCATCGCGTCGGGGATTGTTCGTCACCAGGATGAGATTTCCATCGCGGCGACAGCGGACGTGGCTGGCGACACTGGATTGACTTTCCGCCTGGCCACAGCGGCCGCCACGAGTAACACGCTGTTGTCGCCCTCCATGATGGGAAAGATCGCTCAGGCCGCGCCTGCGATTCCCGAACCGTGGTCCGAACCAGATCGCAACGCCTTCATTGAATTGCTATCGACGGGTCGGGGTTTGATTGGAGCTTGGGAGGCGCTCGATTCCGCTCTCATTCCACAACGGTGGATACCCGAATGGTCTGCTGTGCGATCGCAGCCTCAACGCAATGCCCTACACACTTTCACCGTTGACCGACACCTGGTGGAAACAGCGGCGAATGCCGGGGCTTTCGTCAACAGGGTGGATCGACCAGATCTGTTGGTGGTCGGGGCGCTCCTGCACGACATCGGCAAGGGTCGTCATCGTGACCACACCGAGGTCGGAATGGAACTCGTGGCCTCGATCGCGCCGCGCATGGGCTTCGGTGCTGCCGACACACGCACGTTGATACGCCTCGTGGAGCATCACCTGCTGCTACCCGATGTTGCAACCCGACGCGATCTTGATGACCCGGCCACTATTCGGATGGTGGCTCAGGCCGTCGAGGATGGGCAGTTCCTGGATCTATTACATGCGCTCACCGTCAGCGATGCGATGGCGACCGGCCCCGCGGCGTGGAGTGATTGGAAAGCATCGCTGGTCGACACGCTGGTGGCTCGAGTGCATGCCAAGCTCGGTAACGACAGCCCATCGAGAGCGGCTGAGATCCTCACCAGAGAGGAATCGAATCGGCTGGAGCAGGGAGCCGGCACATCCGTCGAGTGGACCGTTGGCCCTTGGCTCACGGTCAGTATCGCAACGGACGATCGGACCGGGTTACTCGCTGACCTAGCGAGCGTTTTTGCCTGGCATCGCCTCGACGTTCACGCTGCCAATACCTATACCCACGGCGATCGGGTCTTGATGCGCTGGCAGGTGTCGCCGGCATTTGGCGAGCTACCGTCGGCAGACCAAGTGCGCCAGGACATCGTGCGCACGGCGTCGGGTGACCTTGACCTGAGCCCGGGGCTCCTTCGTCGAGAACCGATCGACGTCGTGTGGACTACACCGCACGTGGAGTTTGTTGCGAACGCTAGTGATGTAGCCAGCGTGCTCCAGGTTCGCACTTACAACCGACCTGCGCTCGTCCACACCATCGCCCGTGCCGTGGTCTCAGCGGGCGCCAGCGTTCGCGCCGCGCGGATATCTACGCTGGGGTCCACGGCCGTTGACGTGTTCTACCTCGTGGGGCTCGATGGCGGATTACTCACCGACGGCCAGCAGATCAGCGTCAGTCAGGCGGTGCGTGCTGCCCTGGCGGTTGGGGCGAGTAGGGCGGGCTAGTCTGGCGGCTAAACCTTCGACCTAGGAGCCGTATGTTTGCCACGCTCTCAGATCGGTTAGCGACCACCTTCCGCGGCCTGCGCGGCAAGGGCAGGCTGACCGAAGCGGACATCGATACGACGCTGCGCGAGATTCGAATTGCTCTTCTTGATGCCGACGTTGCACTCCCGGTCGTGCGAGCATTCACGGCAGCGGTTCGCGAGCGAGCGATGTCTGCTGAGGTTTCCGGGGCACTCAATCCTGGGCAGCAAATCGTCAAGATCGTGCATGAGCAGCTCATCACCATCCTCGGTGGAGATACGCGTCGATTGCGCTTTGCCAAGACTGCGCCGACCGTCATCGTCCTCGCTGGCTTACAGGGAGCTGGCAAGACAACCCTGGCGGGCAAGTTGGCTCGTCAGTTGAAGGAACAAGGCCACTCGCCGTTGCTGGTGGCCGCCGACCTTCAACGCCCGAATGCAGTCGATCAGTTGAGTGTGATGGCCGAGCGCGCCGGCGTCAGCGTCTATGCACCAGAGCCTGGTAACGGGGTCGGCGATCCCATTCGAGTCGCGGCAGACTCCATTGAGCACGCACGTCGCACGTTGCACGACATCGTCATCGTCGACACGGCCGGCCGCCTGTCGATCGATGTCGAGCTGATGAAGGAATTGCGCGGAGTGCGCGATGCCGTACAGCCTGACGAAGTGCTGCTCGTCGTCGACGCCATGATCGGTCAAGACGCGGTGCGAACCGCCGAGGAGTTCTCCGCCGGAGTCGGTTTCGACGGGGTCGTGCTCACCAAACTCGATGGTGATGCTCGCGGTGGTGCAGCGCTGTCAATCGTCACGGTCACCGAGCGTCCGGTGATGTTCGCCTCCACCGGTGAGAAGTTGGAGGACTTTGAGGTTTTCCATCCGGATCGAATGGCTTCGCGCATCTTGGATATGGGCGATGTCTTGACCTTGATCGAGCAGGCGGAACGGGCGTTCGACGCTGATCAGGCCGAGCAGATGGCCCGCAAAGTTAGCAAGGGCGAAGACTTCACCCTCGATGACTTCTTGGAGCAAATGCAAGCGGTCAAGAAGATGGGTTCGTTCACGAAAATCTTGGGAATGTTGCCGGGCATGGGCGACATGAAAGCCCAACTCGATCAAGTTGATGAAAAAGAGTTGGACCGGGTCGCGGCCATCATTCAGTCGATGACTCCGGCAGAGCGCAATGACCCCAAACTCCTCAATGCGTCGCGGCGTACGCGCATTGCCCAAGGCTCCGGCACCCAGGTCAGCGACGTCAATTCGTTGGTGGAGCGGTTCGGTGAGGCGCAGAAAATGATGCGTGGCATGCGCGGCGGAAAAGGCGGTATGCCGGCGATGCCGGGCACGCCGGGCTTCGGCGCGGGCGGCGGTAAGAAGTCGAAGGGGCGCCAAGGTCGCACCCCGGCCAAAAGCAAGAAATCCCGCAGCGGGAACCCGGCCAAGCGAGCCCAGCAGGAGGCGCAGGCGGGACTCAGTACCACCGTTGACGGTGGCGCTGCAGATATGAACTCGCTGGAATTGCCCGATGAGGTAAAGAAGTTGCTCGGCGGGTCCTAGGTGATCGTTGGCTTGGTTGAGTTCCCTCGACTGACCCGGGCGGGTCCGTTCTTCGTCAATCTGGCACACTAAGGCGGTCGTGCCGAAGGCGTGGGCCCTCTTCCCCACCCGATCGGTTGATGCCCGGGTTTGTCTCATCGCGTAACGCCCCACGCGCGATCAGCCTTACCTACCCCATACGAACAGGAGCACTCCCGCACCGTGGCCGTCAAGATCAAGTTAAAGCGCGTAGGCAAGATCCACTCCCCGCAGTACCGAGTCATTATCGCCGATGCTCGTAAACGTCGCGATGGCCGAGCCATCGAGGAAATCGGCATCTACCAGCCCATGCAGGACCCGAGCTTGATTCAGATCGACTCGCAGCGGGCCCAGCACTGGCTTTCGGTGGGCGCTCAACCCACCGAGGCGGTGCTCGCGCTGCTCAAGGTCACGGGTGATTGGCAGAAGTTCAAGGGGCTGCCCGGCGCTGAAGGAACCCTAAGAGTGGCCGAGCCCAAGCCCAGCCGCACCATCGCTTATGAGCTGGCTACTGCCGAGGCGGCCAATGAACCGAAGGTGCCCACGCCTAAGCCGGTTGTCGAGAAGGTCATCGAGGTTGTCGAAGAGACCGTCGAAGCCGTCGTCGAGGCCGTCGAGGAAGTTGTCGAAACGGTAGAAAAGGTTGTCGAGTCGGCCATTGATTCGGCCGAGGAAGCCATCGATGAGCGCAAGGCCGAAGAGGCCGTTGTCGCCGAGGCCGAGCAGATCGTCGATGCGGCTGCTGATGCTCAAGACGAGTCCAAGGACTGACGTGCTCGAAGACGCGTTGGGCCATCTGGTGCGCGGCATCGTCGACAACCCCGATGATGTCACTGTTCGTGAGCGCACTGGGCGGCGGGGAGCCGCCCTCCAGGTGCGCGTTCACCCTGAAGACATGGGTCGTGTGATTGGTCGCTCAGGCCGTACCGCTGGCGCTTTGCGCACGGTGGTCAGTGCTCTCAACGGTGGTCGCACAGTGCGCATCGATTTCCTCGACGAAACCGAACGCTGAAACTGCGCTGATGCGCGTGGTCGTTGGCCGCATTGGCAAGGCCCACGGAATTCGGGGCCAGGTGACAATCGAGGTCCGCACCGATGAACCCGAACTCCGGTTCGCTCCCGGTGCGACCCTGTTCATCGCCGATAGTCCAACGGTGCTGACCGTTGGCGATGTTCGGTCCGGGCCACGGGGACTCGTCGTGGGCTTCGTGGGCTACGACGATCGCAATCAGGCCGAAACATTGCGCGGAGCGATTTTGGAGGTCGATCGTCCCGCCGGGCAAATGCCGACCGGCGAGGGGGAGTTTTTCGATTCTGACCTGATTGGTCTGGCCGTTCGCGACTCCCAGCAGGTGACGCTAGGTCGCGTCGATGACGTCGTTCACCTTCCCGGTCAAGACCTCCTCAGCATCGAACCGGTTGTGAACGACGCGGGCGTCACCCCATCGTGGCTGTTGCCCTTTATCGAGCGTTTCGTGCCGGAGGTCAATCTCGCCGAGGGCTGGCTGCGCGTTGACCCACCCCCGGGAATTGACGTGCAAGAGTCGTTAGAGGGCTGATTTCATGCGCATCGATATTGTGTCGATCTTTCCGCAATACCTTGCACCGGTTCAACTGTCGTTGGTCGGGCGGGCCCAGAGTGATGGGCTCATCGATATCGAAATTCACGATCTTCGCGACGCTGCAACCGACCGTCATCGAACAGTGGACGACGAACCCTACGGTGGCGGACCCGGAATGGTGATGACACCCGAACCATGGGGGGTCACCCTGGATCGACTGCTGCGTCCAGATTCTCTCCTGGTTGTCCCGACGCCATCGGGGCGACGGTTTGATCAGCGCACAGCAACCGCGTGGGCTGATCGCCGGCATCTGGTGTTCGCCTGTGGACGATACGAGGGCATCGATACGCGGGTGATGGAGTATTACCGCCCGCGGGTTGACCTGGCCGAGGTGTGTATTGGCGATTACGTTCTCGCCGGAGGTGAGGCTGCCACGTTGGTCATGGTCGAAGCTGTGACCAGGCTCCTGCCGGGCGTTGTGGGCAACGTACAGAGCATCGTGGATGACTCCTTTGCCGACGGTGACATGGAGTCGTTGCTTGAAGGACCGGTCTACACGCGGCCAGCGAACTGGCGAGGCATGGAGGTGCCCTCCATCTTGCTATCGGGTGACCACGGCAGTATCGCTCGTTGGCGTCGCGATCAGGCGTGGCAACGAACGCGTCAAATGCGGCCCGATCTGCCGCCCCGTGGGGGCACGTCCTCGGGCCCTGTGCCAGACTGAGGGGCTGTTCACCGTAGGAAATCGGTCGACTGCGCGCTCGCACCTGCCACAGGGGGTGTTATCGCCCGGCCGTTGCACATTGCATCATCGGCAAGACCTTCGTATACCCACCACACATGTGGGCGACCCGTGGCGCTTACAGGAAATGATCACGATCATGCAGAGTCTCGATTTCATTGACGCATCCTCACTGCGTGAGGACATTCCGGCTTTTCGACCAGGCGATAACGTCAAGGTCCACGTGAAGGTCGTTGAGGGCAGTAAGACTCGCGTACAGGTCTTTCAGGGTGTGGTCATTTCCCGGTCCGGTGATGGGGTGCGTGAGACCTTCACGGTCCGCAAGATCTCCTACGGTGTCGGCGTCGAACGCACGTTCCCGCTGCACACGCCCATCATCGACAAGATCGAGGTGGTCTCTCTCGGAGATGTTCGTCGGGCCAAGCTCTACTACCTACGCGCCCTGCGTGGCAAGGCAGCCAAGATCAAAGAGCGCCGCGATAACACCTCGTCTGGTTCGTAGTCTTCGCCTACTTCACGCGGGTCGTGATCGGTTTAGGCCTCGTGTGCGGCTAGGGTCGCAGTGGTGAGCGCGGAGAATGCAGATGTGCCCGCAGATGCTGCGGATGCGCCGGAGCGCTCGAGTCTGCAGATGCCCGATGCGACATCAAGTGCTGGTGCGCACGCAGCCCCCGGTGGGGGTGGCCGCTGGAAACTACCCGGCTGGATGGAGTTTCTCCTCCTCATCCTGGGTGCTTTTCTTGTTGCATTCCTGATCAAGACCTTTGTCGTTCAAGCGTTCTACATTCCCTCGGGCTCAATGGAAAACACCCTGCAGGTCGGAGATCGGGTCTTAGTCAACAAACTCGTCTACCACACGCGGCCCATTGAGCGCGGAGACATCGTGGTCTTTGACGGAACGGGCTCCTTTATTCAAGGTGAGCCGGTCGTTCCGGATCAAAACCCGCTGACCTGGGTGGCTCGTTCCCTAGGGGAGCTCGTGGGACTTGCGCCACCGGGGGATCGGGATTACATCAAGCGCGTGATCGGTGTGGCGGGGGATCGGGTCGTGTGTTGCGATGCGGACGGGGCAATCACCGTCAACGACGTGGCCCTTGCCGAAACCGAGTACCTGTTCCCCGGCAATCCGCCCAGCAAACAGACGTTTGACGTCATCGTGCCCCCAGAGCGGTTATGGGTGATGGGTGATCATCGCTCTGCCTCGGCCGACTCGCGCGCGCACCTGGGCGATCCAGGCGGCGGCATGGTGTCGGTAAATCGGGTCGTGGGACGAGCCTTCGCTGTCGTGTGGCCGCTTGATCGGGCCCAGTTCCTACCCATCCCAGCTACATTCGAGCAGCCTGCCTTGCAGGGCTCTGGCGCGGATGCCGATTCGGGCGCGCGATGGCTCGACCGGTAAACGAACTGCCGGATGACACCGGCACCGTGGGTCCTGAACGCTCACCGGAGTGGTTCGGGTCGAGCGACGACGCTGCCGATGCGCCGGCGAATGCGGTACCGAACACCGACCCTGCTCGGGGTCGTCATGCTGCGCCTGGTCGCGGGGGTCGATCACGGCTCACGGGTGCGAGCCGATGGCGCAAGGGCGTGCGGTGGACCATTGAAGTAGTGGCCGTGGTGCTTATTGCGGTCCTTGCCATCACCGCACTCCGGGTCTTCATCGCCCAACCCTTCTACATTCCCGGTGCCGCTATGGAGCCCACACTGGCACCGGGGGATCGGGTGCTTTCTGCGTCAATCGCCACGCAGATAAGCGGTGTCCAACGGGGCGATGTTATTGCGTTCACTGATCCTGGGGGTTGGCTGCCTTCCGCACCGGCCAGCACGGGCTTTGGCGCCGCACTCACATCGGGCCTGGAGTTCATCGGACTACTGCCCGACGAGTCTGGGAATGACATGATTTTACGGGTGATCGGCACCGGTGGTGACCGCATCGTTTGTTGCGATGCGCAGGGCCGAATTGAACTCAATGGTGCTGCATTGATAGAGCCGTATCTCGCGCCCGGAGTGCGCACCGACCAGGTGCTTTTCGACGTGTCCGTACCGCCAGACAGCGTTTTTGTGATGGGTGACAATCGAGCAGCGTCCGTGGATTCGCGCAACCACCTTGATGTCAACAACGGTGCTGTCCCGGTGAGTGATGTCGTGGGTCGGGTGGTGTTTGTGCTCTGGCCTTTCAGTAGCCTCGGCCCGGTGTCCCAATCCAGTGCATTCGCTCAGGTGCCACCTGTCCCGCAACCGTGACTCGTCCAACCCTCCGCGTCGAGCGGGCGCTCCTGCGCTCTGGAGCGGCTATTGTGATCGGGATCGACGAAGTTGGCCGTGGCGCCATTGCTGGACCGGTCGCAGTAGGTGCCGTAGCGGTCACGGCAACCTCGCCACCAGCGCCGACGGGAACACGCGATAGCAAACTCTTGTCAGCCGCAGCGCGTCGCCAGTTGCGCCCGCGCATTGAGCAGTGGACGCCCAGTTGTGCGGTGGGTATGGCTAGCGCAATCGAAATCGATCGCCTCGGCTTGACGTCGGCCATGAAAGTTGCTGCGCTGCGAGCGGTTATCGCGATGAAGCCGGTGATCGACACACTGGCCGGTAGCGGGGCCATCGTCGTGCTTCTGGACGGGTCGCATGACTACCTCACTGATCTCGAGCAAGGGGCACATTGGTCGGTGCGCACTCGTGTGAGTGCTGACCTGACCTGCTCATCGGTGGCAGCGGCAAGCATCCTGGCCAAGACACAGCGAGATCAACTTATGCAGGATCTTGCTGTTGACTATCCCGACTATGGCTGGGATACCAACATGGGTTACCCGACGGCATCCCATCGATCGATGATCGCGGTGCGAGGTAGCACTCCGCTACACAGATATATCTAGGGCGAGTCAGCTACAACGGCCGCGGGAGCCAATGCGGATGTCGGTTGAGCGAGTGTCACCGATTGGGCCCGTAGTAGCGCATCAAAGCCAGGCATGAGCAAGAGTGCATAGTCGGAAGTTAGATGGTGCAGGTCTCGATAGGTCAGTGTTTGACCTACCAGCGCCGGGCACGTTCCATTCGGACAGATGAGATCATCGAGTGCTAGGGAGATGACTCGCGGATTTTCTGCGGCCAGTGAGCGAAATAGCGTGACAATTTCGGCGCGGGAATCCTTGTAGTTGGCGGGGAGATCACAGTCGACTTCCGCACCAGCGGTGACGCAGCGCACCATGTGTTCTCTAGTTTCCGGCGTGGGTTCGATCAATACGACAGTGGCTGAATACTCCAGCAGTTCGTCAATGAACTTGGTGGCTCCCGCGGACATCAGTGGGAGCCATTCTGCTTCCAACGGTGCCAAGGTCCGTCCGTCTTCGGTCATCACCGAGTCGATCTGAATCGACCGTGACGCCAAAATCGTGACATCGGGACGGTAATCGGCAGCTGTTTGGATAGCCGGTGATGAGAGGTCAACATCACAGTTAGCCAGCTTCCCTGACTTTTCCACGACGGTAACGAGGGCCCATGGGCAGGAAGCACGAATGACGGACTTCAACTGCCAACCTTGTTCTTGACCCAACGCGTCCAGCGCTGGCTGCCAGAAGCCTGCGTGCGAGTCACCGACGAGAAGGACCTTTGCTCCCGAAGCCGCTCCTGCCGTCAGTTCGCCCACAGCTGCCTCTTGAGCGTCGTTGTCGAGTTGATCGATCACCGCGGAGACGTTGGAGGGCGGACGCAGGTACGTCCAGGTACCAGCAGCGACAAGGCCTGCTGCGGTCAAACACGCAACGAGCACCAGCACTGCTCGTCTGCGCGGCCGCAGCGACAGGGCACTCATCGGGCGTTCGACTGCCACGTAGGTAACCGCAGCCAGCCCGGTGGATACGAGTAAGACAACAGGGACGTTGACCACCCAGTACTCACTGGTCAGACCTAGGAGACCGCCGATGATGATGAACGGCCAATGCCACAGGTAGATCCCGTAGGAAAGGCGTCCGATCATTTGTGTGAACGGCGCTGCGAGCCAGCGCGTCCCGGTGAGATTGGGAAGCAGCCACACGGATGCGACGACAACAACGGTGGCGAGAGTGGCGACGGTTGAGGCCACCAGGGGCGGGCGACCTCCGACAATCGGTGAGGCCGCCAGGACGATAGCGGCCAATGCAACGGGAGCAGACACGGTGGCAAGTGGTCGCACCCACTCCGGCAGCGGTCGATTCCTCATCACGGGTACCAAGACGATCAGCGCCACGAGCGCTCCCGCGAGCAGTTGCCAGGCCCGAGCGAACGTCGAAAAGTAAGCAGCCTCAGGGCTGCTGTTGGCCAAGAAGTAGGCGTATGCGAACGAGGCTGCAGCGAGGGCGGAGACTGCGGTGATTGCGGCGACTACTCGACGAAAAGCTAGGAGCAATATGACGAGGGCGACCAGCGGCCACACCAGGTAGAACTGCTCCTCAATGGACAGCGACCAAAAATGCAGCACCGGACTCTTGGCTGAGTTGTCGGCAAAGTAGTCGACGGCCTCTTGCGCGAAGAGCCAGTTCGACACGTACAGGCTGGCAGCAGGAAAGGAGTTTCTGTTTGTGGCCACGTCGATTGCCGGGGCGGCAAAAGCGTAAGCAATGGCGGTGACGGTAAGGACGACCAGAGCGACGGGAAGTAGTCGGCGAGCGCGTCGCGCCCAAAAGACCACCAGGTCCAAACGTCGGGTCGACCACACCTCGCGAACGATGAGGGAGGTAATCAAAAACCCTGATAAAACGAAGAAGACGTCCACCCCGACAAAGCCGGCGGGAAGCCAGGGGAGGCCGGCGTGGAAGAGCACCACCAGAACCACCGCAACGGCTCGTAGCCCGGCCAACGGACCGTTGTGCGGGAGCACCGCCCATGAAGGCTTGCCCGATGGCTGTGCCGCCTCATCGGTCAGACCGTGAACGGTGGCGTTTCTACCGGGTTGAACACCCCCTACGTCCACTCGATCTTCCCTTCTGGTTGGACTCGGCTGGTGCTGGCTTTCTGTGGTCAGGAGTCCACCGAGATCACAAAATCTAACATTGACGGTGGGCTGATCCGGTCATCAGCGATGGTGGTGTATCCACAGGGGCCCCGACATAGATCTATCCCCAGGTCGCGCCTGGACCGACACTGCCCACCCATGAGCCCTCCAGCATCTGCAACGGAGGTGGTCGCATGCGCGCCAAGGATGCATTAGGCAAGTACGGAGAGGACCTCGCCGCTGACTATCTGCAGCGGTCAGGTCTGATCATCATGGAACGCAACTATCGATGTCGCTCTGGTGAGGTCGACATCCTCGCCCGAGACGAAAACGTGCTCGTGGTGTGTGAGGTCAAAACCCGCACCAGTGAGCATTTTGGTTCCCCATTAGCCGCGGTGACGCCCATCAAGCTGCGACGCATGCGTCGGGTGGCGATGTCGTGGGTCACCGAGCGCGGAGTTCGGCCACCCCAGATCAGATTCGACGTTATCGGCATCGTTCACGGCGCGGGGAATAAGCCGACCCTTGAGCATGTGCGAGATGTTGCCTGATGGTTGCCCGCACTTTCGCCAGCGTGATCGTCGGCGTTGATTCGCAACTCATTGAGGTCGAGACAGATATCGCACCCGGATTACCTGGAGTGACCATTGTCGGCTTGGCTGACACCGCGGTCAACGAAGCTCGTGAACGCGTGAAATCCGCAATGGCGAATTCGCAGGTCAGTTGGCCCAAAACTCGCGTCACTATCGCGTTGTTGCCAGCATCGGTACGCAAGCGTGGCTCAGGTCTTGACGCTGCGATCGCCGCGTCGATTTTGGCAGCAAGTGCGGAGGTGCCGATCGAAGCGGTATCGCGATCGCTAGTCATCGGTGAGCTCGGACTCGATGGAGCGCTACGGGCAGTTCCCGGGGTGATCGCGGCCGCACTGGCCGCTAAGACCGCGGGTCTGCAGCGTGTTTTGGTGCCGGTCCACAACGCCGCGGAGGCGGCACTCGTGCCCGATATCCAAGTGGGGGCTATCAACGATCTACGCCAACTTATTCGTGTTCTCCGCGGCGAAGAGGCACTGCCTGAACCACCAGATGGGGGCCGTCAAAACAGGGGCCTATCGGCCCCGGACCTCGCGGACGTTAAAGGCCAGCAAGAGGCGCGGTACGCCATTGAAGTGGCTGCGGCCGGCGGTCATCACCTGTCCATGATTGGTACGCCTGGGGTTGGTAAAACGCTGCTAGCTGAACGCCTGCCAGGGCTGCTACCACCCCTGGATGATCAAGCGGCACTCGAAACTACGGCGATTGCATCAATCGCTGGACGCCCAAATCCTGGATATCTGCAGCGACTGCCGCCATTTGAGGCACCCCATCACACCGCTTCACAGGTGTCCATAACCGGTGGTGGACAGGCAGGTCGCGTGCGCATGGGTGCAATGACCTTGGCTCACCACGGTGTGCTCTTCCTCGATGAGGCACCAGAATTTGATCGGCGCGTGCTTGAAGCGATGCGTCAGCCGTTGGAAAGCGGCATCGTGCGAGTGCATCGAGCTGAGTTCGCCGTTCACCTGCCCGCGCGATTCCATCTGGTCATCGCATCGAATCCTTGCCCGTGTGGCCAAGGCGTTGGTCGAGGCATTCATTGCACCTGTTCACCTATGCAACGCCGTCGGTATTCCTCGCGGCTGACCGGACCGTTGCTTGATCGCATCGATGTGCGACTCACCCTCACCAAGCCGAGTGTCGCAGATCTGTACGAGCAGGGGGAATCATCCGCTGCGGTTGCCCAACGCGTGCAACTGGCCAGGGAACGCAGCGCGTTCAGGTGGCGTGAGCGGCGCCGCCGTGATGGCGGCCGCGTGCGTACCAACGCTGACATGCTCGGCCCCGAACTGCGCCGACACTTTCCGCCTACCGAATCGGCGTCGCGTTTACTCATGCAGGCACTGGACTCGGGAACCTTGTCGATGCGTGGCGCAGACCGCGTCTTGCGTATCGCGTGGACCCTGGCAGATCTTTCTCAGCGCGAGCAGCCCAGTCTTGACGACATCGGTTACGCGATGTCTCTACGTGGACAATCTCAGCAGGGGGCGGCGTGATGACCGAGGCATCTTTCACCGACGACCATCGTGCTCGCGTATTGCTGATGATGATGACCGAGGGCGGCAATGAGCGCGTGTGGCACGCCGTCGACCAGCGCGGCGCATCGACGCTTGTTGATGAACTGCTCCGCGGCACGATTTCGGATTCGTCGCTGCAGCGACTTACCAAACGACTACCGCACGCGTCGTCCGATCTTGACGAAATGATTGCCGACCAAATGATCCGTGCCAAAGCCCTAGGGGCGCGGTTAATCATTCCGGGTGATCGGCAATGGCCGACTCAACTAGATGATCTGGCAGCCCGCGCTCCGCTTGGGGTGTGGGTGCTCGGCAACGCCAATCTGCGGCTCCTAGCATTGCGCTCGATCGCGATCGTGGGAGCGCGGGCGGCCACCTCCTACGGTCAGTTGCTCGCTCGAACGACCGCTGGCACGCTGGCGGATCGGGGATGGCTAGTCGTGTCTGGCGGTGCATTCGGAATCGATGTCGCGGCCCATCGAGGAGCACTGGGCGCTGGCGGAACAACCGCTTGCGTGCTAGCTGGCGGCGTCGATGTTGCATACCCGCGCTCCCACGAAAATCTCTTTTCGGACGTTGCGCGCGATGGTCTTTTGCTGAGCGAAGCTGCCCTAGGTGCAGCCGCCCAAAGGCAGCGCTTCCTCACGCGAAATCGAATCATTGCGGCGCTCGCACGTGCCACGATCGTCGTCGAAGCAGCGCTGCGTTCGGGAAGTCGAACAACCGCACGCGAGGCAGGTGAACTACTTCGGCTTGTGATGGCCTTTCCGGGTCCGGTCACCTCGGTCGCCTCAGCGGGCACGCATGAATTGATTAAGGACGGACAGGCAGTATTGGTGACCGATGCTGACGACGTTGTGCACTTGCTTGGTGAACCGCCGGTGCTGGAGGTACCTGACGAGATGCCGGTGATTGCCACTGCCCGGTCGGCAGATTATGACCATGAGCACACCGAGGCACTGCTGGGAGTCTTGCCGGTGCGTGGCGGCATCGGACTCGACGAGTTAGCAAGCCGCATGGGAGCGGATGCGGCGCAGGTGGGTTCCATGCTGGGGGTTTTGGAACTGACCGGGCGCGTCGAACGCAACAACGCCGGATGGCGGCGAGCTCGCCCATGACCGCCGAGTCACCGGTGTCTCCATGTGACGGGGAGGCTTAGAACAGCACAAACGGTGGCCGGAGTTTTCCGCGAGCCCTCCCTGATTGCGGGCCTTGTGGCGGGCACGATGTGAACATGACGGCCCAGTGCGATCTGACACCGTCATTGCCGCGTGGCTATTCGGACATCGTCGACCGATGGTGTGTGCATCTGGAAACTGAACGTGGACGCAGCACGCACACCGTTCGGGCCTACCGTCAAGATGTCACGCAATTGCTGCACTGGTGCATCACCGAGGGCCACCTGGATCCAACACCGGCAACGGTGCCGCTGGATGCCTTGGAACTACCGGTCCTTCGGTCTTGGTTGGCATCGGCCGCGCAACGCGGTGTTTCGCGGCGCACCCTGGCCCGTTACGCAGCATCGACGCGTTCGTTCACTGGCTGGGCGTGTGATCGGGCCTTCATGACGCACAACTTCGGTGCACGATTAGCCAGCCCACGTACTGGACGGCACTTGCCCACCGTGTTGAGTGTCACCGAGGCACAGGATCTGCTCGCACGGGCCACACGAGCCGCCGAGACTGATGAGCCCATTGCGCTACGGGACCTAGCAATGCTGGAACTGCTTTATGGTGCCGCACTCAGGGTGAGTGAATTGGTGAGCATTGACGTGAGTGACGTGTCCGGTGAGCGCCGCACGGTTCGCGTGTTGGGTAAGGGGCGCAAAGAACGGGTTGTTCCCTTCGGTGTGCCAGCGCACCGAGCAGTGCAGCGGTGGATCGATCGGGGGCGAGAAGCAATGGCCAAGCCGCAAGCGGGAGCCGCTTTGTTCGTAGGTGCCCGTGGTGGCCGTATTGATCCACGTACGGTGCGCACCGTGGTGGAGCGTTCGGCGACGGGCATCGGTCGGGTGCCGCGCCTGACACCGCACGGACTAAGACATTCTGCGGCCACGCATGTGTTGGCTGGAGGTGCCGATCTCACGGCCGTGCAGGAATACCTCGGACACGAAAGCGTGGCGTCTACTCAGATTTATACGCACGTATCGGTCGAGCGATTACGCGCGGCTTTTGCCCAGGCCCATCCGAGGGCTTGAGTATCACTGCACCGGCAATCAGGCGTAGCGGATTAACGTAGATGCCGCGCACCTTCAGTCCCCAGTGAAGCGCGCTGTCATGGTCATCGTCCGGTGCGATCCGCCCAATCCGCTGGCCGACTCGTACCCGGTCCCCGATCGACACGTTCGCGGTGACCGGTTCATAGGTCGTACGCACACCGGGAGCGTGCTGAATGCTCACGACCGGCCGCCCGGCCAGATCGCCGGCGTAGACGATGCGTCCGGGTCCAGCTGAACGAACGGGGGCACCGATCGGTGCTTTCAGATCAACCCCTCGGTGCCCGGCTAGCCAGCGTTGACTAGGCGGTGTGAAGTCGCGCGTGACCTGCACGGGAGTCGGCAGGGGGGCGATCCAGGCACCGAAGCTGCTTCGGTGGGGCCTGCTGGCGGTGGCTTCGGGCACGGTGATCCAGGCCACCGCGACGGTGAGGATCGCGATCATCGTGACACTCACCCATCGCTGCCAGGGGGAGTGTCGAACAGTTGAGGTCATGGTGGTTCAGCGTGATGACCATTCGATCCTTCCGCCACCACCGCGGGACGCTCCGTGGATCCCCTGCGCCCCAAGCGCCTGGGGAAAGCACCCCACGTCTATGCTGAGGCTTGGTTCGGTGCCTCGGCGTCGAATACATCGCGTGCTTGACCTCACGGTGTGAGGTCGCCATCGGTCCAAGGCTGTATCGGTCAATTCCCGGTCAAGCCTCGGTCGGGCGTTCATCGAGCACTAGGGCTGGCATCGACCGATGCTGGCAACAACCGATCGGCGACTCAGCATCATGCTGGCCGCCCATAAAGGAGTGCCCCATGGCCGTCGTCACGATGCGCCAGCTGCTGGAAAGTGGTGTTCATTTCGGACACCAGACCCGGCGTTGGAATCCCAAGATGAAGCGCTTTATTTTCACCGAACGCAATGGCATCTACATCATCGACCTTCAGCAGTCGCTGACCTACATCGATAATGCCTACGAATTCGTCAAGGAAACCGTCGCCCACGGTGGCACGATTATGTTCGTCGGCACCAAGAAGCAGGCCCAAGAGCCCGTCTCTCAGCAGGCCTCCCGGGTGGGAATGCCCTATGTCAATCACCGCTGGCTAGGCGGCATGCTGACCAACTTCTACACCGTGCACAAGCGGATTCAGCGGCTGAAGGAGCTCGAGGAGCTCGACGCTGACAGCACTGGCTCGGGGATGACGAAGAAGGAGCTCCTGGTGCTCAGCCGCGAGCGCATCAAGCTTGATCGCACCCTCGGCGGCATCCGCGACATGGTGAAGGTGCCCTCAGCCATTTGGGTTGTCGACACAAAGAAGGAGCACATCGCAGTCGGCGAAGCCCGCAAGCTAGGTATCCCCGTAATCGCCATCTTGGACACCAACTGCGACCCCGATGAGGTCGATTTCCCGATCCCCGGCAACGATGACGCTATCCGCTCGGTGGCTCTCTTGACGCGCGTCATCGCAGACGCTGTGGCCGACGGCCTCATGACTCGGGCCGGTCGTGCCCGCGCGGATGCCGGCGAAGCAGCCGTGGTCGTCGACGAGCCGCTCGCAGAGTGGGAGACTGAACTACTGACCGGCTCAACTGCGGCCGACGCAACTGTTGAGTCTGTCGTCGCTGAGGTGGTCGTTGAGGCCACCGTCGAGGCCACCGTCGAGGCCGACACCACCACCACGGAAGGTACGAACTAACGCCATGGCGAACATCACCGCCGCAGACGTCAAAAAACTCCGCGATCTCACCGGCGCGGGCATGATGGAGTGCAAGAAGGCTCTGGAAGAGGCTGGTGGCGATCCCGACCAGGCTTTGGAGGTACTGCGCATCTCTGGTGCTGCCAAAGCAGCCAAGCGGGGTGCGGAGCGCACCGCGAGTAATGGACTGGTCGTGTCCTCGGACAACGTGCTCGTCGAAATGCTCTGCGAGACAGACTTCGTCGCGAAGAATGAGGATTTTCAAGCACTCGCCGGCACTATCGTGACGGCCGCCTTTGACAATCAGATTGGCGATCGCGAAGCACTCCTAGCAGCACAATTGCCCCAGGGTGGCTCCGTAGCCGATGCGATCGGTGGCATGGCCGGCATCATTGGCGAGAAGTTGGAACTTGGGCGAGTGGCCCTGCTCAAGGCGCCGGTGATGACCTATCTGCACAAGCGCTCGGCAGACTTGCCGGCTCAGGTGGGGGTCATGGTGTCCTACACCGGCGATGCAGCAGCCGCCCGAGATACCGCGATGCAGATCGCGGCAATGCGACCCACGTATGTCAGCAAAGATGAAGTGCCGGCCGACGTTGTCGAGAACGAGCGGCGTATTGCGGAGGCAACGGCCAAGGAAGAGGGCAAGCCCGAGGCGGCGCTGCCTAAGATCGTTGACGGCCGAGTTCAGGGATACTTCAAAGAGACAGTGCTGCTCGAGCAGCCTTCGGTCCTAGACAATAAGAAGACCGTGGGTGCCTATCTTGAGCAGGCCGGCACGCAGGTCTCGGCCTTCGCTCGATTCGAAGTTGGTCAATCCGCGTAACGGATGTACGGGTACTACCGAGACTGACTCAAGCGAGGAGGACGCAGGTGGCCGAACGCAACCCATCAGACCGACCCTTTCAGCCGTCCCTCGAAGGAACCGTAGCCACCTGGCCTGAAGCGCCCCCGGGTGGCTGGGGTCGGGTGTTGTTGAAGTTGTCCGGCGAAGCTTTCGCTGGTGGTGGCGAACTCGGCGTTGATCCCGATGTCGTGCACTCCATTGCCCGTCAGGTCGCAGGGGTCGTTGCGAGCGGAACTGAGGTCGCCATTGTAATCGGTGGTGGCAACTACTTTCGTGGTGCTGAACTGTCCAAGCGGGGCATGGAGCGCAGTCGGGCCGACTACATGGGCATGCTTGGCACCGTCATGAATTGCTTGGCACTGCAAGACTTCTGCGAAAAGCAGGGCCTTGACACTCGGGTGCAGACTGCCATCACGATGGGACAGGTAGCCGAACCCTACGTGCCCCGGCGAGCCATGCGACACCTGGAGAAAGGTCGCGTTGTCATTTTCGGCGCCGGCCTTGGTGCTCCATATTTTTCTACCGACACCACCGCAGCTCAACGTGCTCTTGAGGTGGGTGCCCAGGTCGTTCTCATGGCGAAGGCCGTTGACGGCGTGTACGACAGCGATCCGCGAGGCAATCCACAGGCGCGCCGATTCTCTCGCCTGACCGATGACGATGTCCTGGCCCGTGATCTCAAGGTCGCCGACGCGACCGCGATTAGCCTGTGCCGCGATAACGACCTGCCTATCTTGGTTTTCGACCTTCTCGTTGAAGGTAATATCGCGCGAGCGGTCCGCGGTGAGATGCTGGGCACCCTGATTACCAGGGATGGCCACAGCGAACTATCGGCAGATTCCGGATCCACCGGGCCTGTCGGCGATCATGAGGAGACACGATGAGTGATCAGACCGATGAGATCTTGCTTGAGGCCGAAGACAAGATGGACAAGGCAATCTCGGTGGCGCGCGACGACTTCGCGACAATCAGAACCGGGCGAGCAAATCCGAGCATGTTCGCCAAGGTGATGGTCGATTACTACGGTGCGATGACACCGATTAATCAGTTGGCCTCTTTTCAAACTCCTGAGGCTCGCATGATCTTGGTAACCCCGTATGACAAAGGCGCCATGGCTGAGATCGAGCGGGCTATTCGCGACTCAGATCTCGGCGTCAATCCCGGTAACGATGGAAATGTCATCCGGGTGGTTCTACCGATGCTGACTGAAGAGCGTCGCAAGGAGTACATCAAGGTCGCCCGCGCCAAAGCCGAGGATGCGCGAATTTCGATGCGCAACATCCGGCGCCACGCGAAGGAGACCCTCGACCGGATGTCCAAGGATGGCGAGGTGGGTGAGGATGACGTGCATCGCGCGGAAAAGCATCTCGACGAACTCACCGCCAAGCATGTCTCGCACGTTGACGAGGTGTTGAAGGCCAAGGAAGCAGAGTTGCTCGAGGTCTGAAAGAAGGCGACGTGAGTGACTCGAACCCGGTGACTCCCCAACAAGGCCCTCCGCCGCACGGGAAGGCGGGCCGCAACCTGCCGGCGGCCATTGCCTCCGGTGTTGTCCTGGGCGTGCTGGTTATCGTGAGCCTGCTGTGGTTGCCGTGGCTGTTCGGGGTGCTTGCAGCGGCAGCGATTTTGCTGGCGCTCTATGAACTCATAGGTGCCTTCACGCAGCGCGGTATTCGGATCGCA
>Ga0129324_10000143_pt1 | contig 49597 bp, 42 predicted proteins | sample CPBDNA_7_FD_96879 | JGI IMG/M metagenome (GOLD analysis project Ga0129324, IMG submission 96879) | Freshwater to marine salinity gradient microbial communities from Chesapeake Bay, USA - CPBay_Spr_15_0.2_DNA | ecosystem: Environmental > Aquatic > Marine > Coastal | place: USA: Chesapeake Bay... | reverse complement strand
TTGGCGCAGACATTGCGACAACTCACTAAATTTGTTGATTAAACTCCATCGATAAAGTGTGGGCTCCCTTGATTTCCAGGCGCGGCGCGAAATCCGGATATTGCGGCTTTATTTTCTTTTTCAGCCACACTGCATCGTTGTATTGCGCATATCGCAGGCGATAATGCCTGATCTGCATCGGCACCAGATCCAGCGTCGTCACGAAGCCGGTTGCCGGATCTATCGTTGGAAAGTATAGCAGCGCCAAGTCGGGCCTATACGCTTCGTGGCCGCCGATACCCTCGTAATCGTTAATCAGGTCGCCGCACCCGTAAATGATCAGGTGCCCTTTGTAGATTTCGCATTTCTTCGGGTGATGGGATGAATGCCCATGCACGATATCGATCCCGCCCGTATCAATCAGCCGTCGGGCGAACCAGACTTGTCGGAAGTCGATATCATAGCCCCAATTGCTGCCCCAGTGGATCGAGAGCACGGCGATGTCGCCCTTCCGTTTGGCCGCCGCAACCCGCGCTGCGATCCGTTGTACGGATGCTTCGGTGTAGTCGGACAGCACCGAGATCCCGGGGCGATCTTCGGTTGCTGCCCAGGCGTCCGGAATGCCGCTGTCGGTGTGGCCGACGGCGAAGATCAGGGCGCGACCGTTCTCGAGCGGCACTATGGCGGGGGCCGTCGCCTCGAAAATCGTCTTTCCGGCACCCGCGGTGTGAAGCCCTGCGCCTTGAAGGGAGTTCAGTGTTTCGCGCAGTCCCTGAACGCACCAATCCAAGGTGTGATTGTTTGCAAGCACACAGCAATCGAAACCGGCTGACTTCAGCGCCGCCAGATTGTCCGGCGACATGCGATAGTTGATGCCTTTTTTTTCGTATTGCTCGGTCGTCGTGATGGCGGTTTCCAAGTTGGAAATTAATACCTCGGGGTCGCGCTGCGCGATTTCCTGCAAGGCATCGCCCCAAATGTATCGTTCGTCGATGGGGCGCGGAATGTTGCCGTATGCCCATTCCGCTAGACGGACATATTCCAACGCGGAGTTTATGTAGGGCTCGTGAATTTCTGGCCGCGACGGATGTGGCAGAATTTGATCGATCCCACGCCCTGTCATCACGTCACCCACCAGCAGCATGCGCACCGGCGCGGACCTGGAATTTTGTGCGAGCACGTCCCCCGCACTTGAACTCGGCGTGTTGTTGGCCTGATCGCTTTCAAGGTGGTGACGGTTCATCATCTCCTGTCTCATCATCGGCTGTGAGGATGTCGAAAATACTGGCCGCAGGTTCGTCCATTTGTCGGCGCGCACCGGCCATGACGTCGCTCTCGCCGGCCACCCAGGCAACGGCTGACTCAAGGTCGTTGATCGTTGCTGCGGTGTTGACGATGGCGGTGACCTTCCAAGCCGGGATGTCACCGCATAACCGCAGGATGTCCTCAACGCGAATTGCTTTTTCGGGTGTGTGCGCGCGCATCAGTGTCGGACCAATCCAGCCAATTTCAACGGTATCGTATGGGGTTATCTAGGCGGCGTAATTGATATAGCTCAGTCTTGGCATAGCTTTCTTGGCCTAACTTTCTTGGCAGGGCTTTCAGGGTAGGGCTCTCTGACGCAAGCTTTCCGATGCCGTCCGAAACTTGATATCCCGCAAGGCAGGACGGTGCATGCTGCGCCAAACTTCAATCCAGCACTATCCGCCGGGGATAGTGGTTCGGTTGGAGGCGTTTAAAATGATCAAAAAGATCATGGTGGCAGTTGATGGGTCACCGAGCGGAGACAGAGCCCTGGATTGTGCAACGGAAATCGCGCACGGCCTGAATGCAAAACTGAGGATTGTCCACGTGTTGCTGCATGGCGAGCCGCCGAAAGACCTTGAACGCATGGCGCGCGTCGAACACATGGTGCCGGTCGCTGCCGAAGCCGCGCGGCCTTATATCGCGAACGTGCCGGCCACAATGACATCGATTATGAACGCTGCAAAATTCACCGAGGGTTTGGACCGAATGATCGGTGCGCTCGGCGATAAACTGGTCAAGGACGCCGCCGCCAAGGCGGAGAAAGCCGGGGTCAAAGAGGTCATCCCCGATGTCCGCAACGGCGACTACGCCGACCAAATACTGACCGCCGCCAAGGATGGCTCTGCAGACATGATCGTCATCGGCTCGCGCGGGCTGGGCCCGGTGAAGAAGCTTTTGATCGGCAGCGTTTCCAACAAGGTCGTACAACTCGCGCCCTGCACCGTCGTGATCGCGCGCTGAGTTTTATTTGATCGCATGAAGAATGAAAGGAAACGCATTATGACGACGGGTTTGGATGTTTTCGACACCACCGTTCAAGAATCGAACGTTTGGCTGAAAAATCTTATGCAGCAATTGGGTACGGATGATCGCCATCTTGCGTATCGCATGCTGCGTGCAACCCTTCACGCGCTGCGTGATCGTATCGGACCGGAAAACGCGGTTCACTTCGGCGCACAACTACCGATGTTGCTGCGGGGCCTGTATTACGAAGGCTGGCAGTTGCATTCACCGCAGACTAAAGAACGACACATGAGCGACTTTCTGCGACACGTCGAGGCTGCAGCCGGCCGCAACCTGGGCAGCGACACCGAAGACGGCGTGCGTGCCGTGTTCGACGTGATCTGGGATATGGTCGATCCGGGCGAGGCGGAAAAGCTGGTCGAAATGTTTCCGAAAAGTCTGCGCGAGCTATGGCCGCAACTCGGCTGAGCGATGCTTAGGCTTGCCGCTTGTCGGACCAGCTTCGCGCGATCAGCTTTCGTGTATAATCCAATCCGAAAATCAGCGGCACGCCCAGCCACGCGGCTGCATACACGTGCAAATCAACCGGGCCGGTGGCCAGTACCGAACTGACCGGCGGCGCATACAACACCGCCCACGAAAACACGATTTGCAGCACGATCCCCAAAATAATCAGCCGGTTTTCAAAAAGGCCGCGGTCCAGTCCAGATCCGAACCTGGACCGACGCCCGATCAGGTTGCCGATCTGCATCAGCAGGATCGACGCCAACGCGATCCCGGTCGCCGACTGATACAGCGGATCATTGGCCGCAATGTCGCCGCCCCATGTCCAGCCGCCGTCAACCAACACCCAAAAGAACAGCCCCATCGATACGGCAGCCTCGATCAAACCAAGAAACCCGTAACTGTGCAGAATAACTGCGCGGGTGAGAAGTCCTTCGCCCATCGCGCGGGGTGGCTCTTTCATGACTTCGGGCGTTGGTCGTTCCTGGCCGAGCGCAATCGACGGCACAATGTCGGTGCCCAAATCAATGGACAGTATCTGAATGACGTTCAGCGCCAGCGGCACCGGGAATAGCATAAACGCGATATAGGGAATGATTTCCGGCCCGTTCGAGACCAGCACGTAGTTGGTGAATTTTCGGATGTTGGCATGAATGGCGCGACCTTCCTCGATCCCGTTGACGATCGATGCGAAGTTGTCGTCCAGCAAAACCACATGCGCCGCCTCGCGTGCGACGTCGGTGCCGGACTGCCCCATGGCAATGCCGACATCGGCGGCTTTCAGCGCCGGCGCATCATTGACGCCGTCGCCCGTCACGCCGACGACGTTGTTTATCCGTTGAAAGGCGACGACAATTTTCATTTTCTGTTCGGGCGTGGTGCGGGCGAATATGTTGATGCCTTTTTGTAAGGCCTCGACGATTTCGTCTTCGCGCATCTCGGCCAACTCGCTGCCGGTGATCGTTGTTTTTTTACTTTGGGTGCCGGTTTCATCATCCGTGATGATGCCTGCGCGCTTGGCGATGGCGACCGCCGTTTCCGGATGGTCGCCGGTAATCATCACGATACCAATCCCGGCGGCGCGACACCTTGAAACCGCGTCGACGACCTCGTCCCGGAGCGGGTCTTCGAGGCAAATAAAACCGTGTAGCGTCAAGCCGCGCTCAAGCGCTTCGCGGTCGGTTTGCGCTGCCTCAGATGGCGCGAGGTTACGACCGGCAACGGCGATGACACGCCGACCGGACCCCGCCAGGCGACCGACGACGTCATCAATTCGGCTCAGTTCAGGTTCGTTCAAGCCAAGCATCGGTCGCAGCGCCTCCCAAGCCCCTTTCACGACGAAGCAGGGACCCTCGGCCCCCGGTGCGATGCCGGCGCTGCGCCGAAGTTGCAGATCGAACGGAAAGCTCTCGGCGATATCTTGCACGACTGCGGCCACATCGACATCGGCCTGTAGCGTCAGATGATCGGCAATCGCAACATCCAACGGGTCGCCGCTGGGACGGCCTTTCTCGAACGCCAGATCGCAGGCGGCGAGGGCATGCACCAACATCGCCTGCGCGTCAGCGTCGGTAAGGTTCTCGCCGTCGGCGCAGACGGTTTCGGTGATCGAAAGGGTGTTCTTGGTCAGCGTGCCGGTCTTGTCGGTGCAGATGACGTGTAGCGCGCCCAACGTCTCGACCGCGTTCAGGCTCTTCACCAGCACTTGGCGTTTCGCCATGCGCAGACTGCCCATCGCCAGCGACAACGTGAACGTCGGCAGCAATCCTTCGGGCACGTTGGCGACGATGATGCCCATCATAAACACCAGATTTACCCACAACGAGCGTTCGGCCAGTAGGCCGTATGCAAAAAACACCGCACCCATCGTCACGGCGATCAGGGTGAGGACGCGCACCATATGCCTAGTTTCGTATTCCAGCGGCGAGGTGGTCCGCGTCAATTGGCGCGACAGTTCCGCGATGCGTCCGAACTGGCTGCGCACACCCGTCGCAAAGACAACCGCACGGCCGTGCCCCCGCACCACGATGCAGCCGGCAAAAACAAGATTTCGTGCATCGACAAGCTCGGCATCCGTGGCATCGGCGTTCAGATCGATAGACAGCGCCTCACCCGTCAGCGGCGCATTGTTGACCATTAGACTGGCGCACTCGAAAAGCCGTGCATCGGCCGGGATACGGTCGCCTTCTCGAACCTCGATCACGTCGCCCGGCACCAGGTCGACGGCTTCGATGGTGGCCGATGTGCCGTTCCGCATCACCGTCACGGTATGCGGCAGGAATTTTCTAAGCTCCTCCATCGCGCGCTCGGCGCGGTATTCCTGAACGAAGCTGAAAAGCGCGTTCAGACACGCCACCGCGATCAGCGCCCACCCCAGAACATTCATGCCCTCGTCGGGTTGCAGATGATCGGCGACGAAGCAGATCACGGCGGACACCAGCAACAACAACGTAAAGAACTGCGTGAACTGATACAAAAGCCGCTGCGGCCAATCGAACGCGCGGTCGGCTTCGATGGTGTTTTTGCCGACTTGGCGTCGCCGCTCGGTAACGTCTTCGTCGGATAAGCCGCCGGCGCTGGACTGCAGGCGTGAAAAGACGTCTTCTGCCGAGGTTTCCTGAATTTGTCCGCGCGCGTCAACCACTTGCCTTATCCGCTCTGTCGATGGATCGCAATGTCACACGGCGTTTGATTTAAAAGACGCTCGATCGGATCGTTGCGGCGGAATCCTCTGCGCAGGCTGGACCCCATGGCCTCGACGATGATCAGATCGGATTTATAGGCGCAGGCATCGATGATGACTTCGCGGACCCAGTCTTCGGACACCCGCGCCGAGGTATCGACTAGGATGTCCGGGTTGTCGAGCTGTTGCGCAAGATGCCGCCCGACCGCCGTGACCAGACTGTCTCCCTGCAGCCGAAGCTGTTTCATCTCGCGTGCCGTCAGGCGGCAATAGCGGTTCGCCGAAACGGTCAGTGCATGAAACACCCGGCAATGTCGCACCGAGGTGCCCAACTGATGCAACAGATTGACGCCGCCGGAAATCCCCAGCGGCCGCCCCGCAACGGGCAGCAGAATATTGTGCGGATTGCCGAGAAGCCCCGGCTGGACGATCCGAAACGCAACCGTGTTCAATGCCGCATTTCGCATCAATTGGAACGCCGCAGTGCCGAACAAATAGCCGCGCGCATCGCCACGTGTGCGAACGCTGCAAACGATCAGCGTACCGCCCGGGTCGTCCAGCGCACGGATGACGCCCTCGGCGACGCTGACCGCTTGGATCAACCTCACGTCGGTCGCGATGCCTCTGTCATGGCAGGCGGTTTGAATGCGATCTATTTTCTCGACCAGCGCTTCGGACGCGAATTCTTTTTCGATGACCGAAACAATGGTCAGCACGCGCTGTTTACTGTTGGATGCAAGATGAATTGCGTATCTGGCGACCCAGTCGCCGTTGATCGATCCATCGTAGGCAAACAGCACTTTCATTGTATTGCCGCCATGGGGTGAAGCGGTGATGCGGTGCCGGTCGTCAGCCACGCGATTGCCAGACCGATCAACGCGGCGAGCCCGAGCGGCAGGGCGACAAAGCGGATCATCACCTTGCCGCCGAGCGATACCGATAGCCCCCCCTTGACCAAGCTGTTGACGCTCGCAGCGACGATGACGGCGAAACCGGCGGGGCCGATGATGTCGGGTGCCGTTGCCAGCCGGGACATCGCCAAGGTGACGGCATCCACATCGGCAAGGCCCGAAACGGCACTGACGACGATCAGCCCCGGATGCCCGAAGTGGGATTTGATACCCTCCGACGCCAACACGATCAGCGCCAGAAAGCCGCCGAACAAAAACGCCGGCCGCAGTTCAAGTGGATTGCTCAACACCGGCTCGTCGGCGGCGACGGCGCGTTTCTCCTTCGCGTGCCACTGCCACCAGGCAGCCAGACCCAGCACCGCAGCCATGCTGAGGCAGGGCAGGATGATCGCCTCTAACATTCGCATATTGACCACCGCCACCACGAGCAGCATCCGCGCCGGCATGGTGGCGCACGCAACCAGGATCGCGGGCGCGAGTGTGGTCGCGGATTTCGGCGACTTTCGGCTCGCACGTGAAAAATGCATGGTCAACACGGTCGAGGATGCCAGCCCCGAAAAAAGCCCCGTCAGCAGCGCCCCGGTATTAGGGCCGGCAATCCGCATGGCGAAATACCCGCTGAACGAAATCAGTGCGATCAGCACCACCATCCACCATATTTCATAGGGGTTGAGCGCCTGCCACGGCCCGAACGAGCGGTTCGGCAAGATCGGCAATACGACCACGGACATCAGCAAAAGTTTCAGTGCGGCGCGAATTTCGATCGGTGTCAGCGCCTGGATCCAGCTATGAATTTCCGCCTTCGCACTCAGCAAAATGGTCGCGATCACGCCGGTGGCGGCGGCTTCGAATAAATATCCCGATGTCGCTGCGGCACCCAAAACGAACGTCAGCAGGCCGGCGACGACACTGGTGATGCCGACTTCGCGGGTTGCGTCCGCCTTGCCGCTTTGCTGCACCCACAACGATATGCCGTGCGCGGCGATTAGAATGACCGCGATACTGAACGCCGAAAACCCAAGCAGAAAAGGCTCGCCGTCGATGGAAAAAAGGCCGGCAAAGCCGCCGACGAGCCCAATCAGACCGAATGTCCTGATCCCGGCAATGCGTGTGCCCTCGGGCCCGGCACGCTTCGCCCAGCCACGCTCAAGACCGATCAGTGAACCGATGGCCAGGGATACCGCCAAAAGTATGATTGCATCTAAAGCCAGCATGCGTTCCTCCGAGATATCAAAGACCTTCAGCTCACAAGGACGTACTGACCGGGGGCGTCGCCGTGCCCGTATTCGCTCCCGACCACCGGCGGACACAACGCCGGCATCGTTTCCTTGGATTTGTCGCTCAACCAGCCTTCCCACGCAGGCCACCAACTGCCGTCGTTAACGGGTGTGATTTCGAGCCAGTGGTCCGGGCCCATATATGGAGCGTCGGCGAATTTCGTGGAAATGCGGTAATGGCGGCCTTCGTGTCCGGGCTCGCTTATGATGCCGGCGTTGTGTCCGCCGTTGGTCAAAAGGAAAGTGACCTCGGTGTCGGTGATGCTTTTTATTTTATAGACCGACCGCCATGGCGAGACGTGATCCCATTCGGTCGCGACGACGAAGATCGGGACGCGTATATCGGTCAGCGACACCGCACGCCCGTCAACCTGATAGTTGCTGCGGGCAAGGCTGTTCTCAAGGAAAAGCCGGCGCAGATATTCCGAATGCATTCGGTACGGCAGCCGTGTCGCGTCGGCGTTCCAGGCCATCAGATCGGTCATTTCGCGGCGCCGGCCGAGCAAGTATTCGTGGACCAGGCGCGACCAGACCAGATCGTTGGAGCGCAGCAACTGAAACGCACCCGACATCTGCTTTGTATCCAGGTAGCCCTGTTCCCACATCATGTCTTCGAGGAATGTGACCTCACTCTCGTCGATAAACAGCATCAACTCGCCGGCATCGACGAAGTCGGCTTGTGCGGCCAAAAGACTGACCGAACTAAGCCGCTCATCCCCGTCGCGCGACATTGCGGCGGCGGCGATTGCCAACAGCGTGCCGCCCAAACAATACCCCAGGGCCTGCACTTTTCGGTCCGGCAAGATCTTGGAGATCATATTCAGCGCCGACATCACGCCGAGTTCCAGATAATCGTCCATGCCAAAGTCACGCGCGTTGGTGCCGGGGTTGAGCCATGAAATCATAAATACGGTGTGACCGCGCTCTATCAGATAGCGCACCAGTGAATTGTTCGGCGACAGGTCGAGGATGTAATATTTCATGATCCACGCAGGCACGATCAGCACTGGCTCCGCATGCACGGATTCGGTCGTCGGGTGGTACTGGATCAGTTCGATCAGGTTGTTGCGGTACACCACCTTTCCCGGCGTCACGGCGACGTTTTTACCGACCACGAACTTCTCGCTACCGACCGGCGGGCGACCGGCGATGGCGCGTTCCCAATCTTCGATGAAATTCAAGTAGCCACGGTTCAGGTTCATGCCGGCTTCCTGGATCGTCTGGCGTAGGATTTCGGGATTGCTGAGAACAAAATTCGACGGCGAAAAAAGATCGAGAATTTGCCGCGCCGCAAAGGACACCGCTTGTTCGTGGTGCTTGGAAACACCGGGTACGCCGGTTGTCGCGTTGTGCCACCATTGCTGGTTCAGCAGAAAGCTTTGATAAATCATATCGAACGGCCAGCGCTGCCATTCCGGGTCCGAGAACCTTTTGTCTTGCGCCAGCGTGCCGATACAGGCTTCGCAGTGCGGATCGACCGCACGTTCCGCCATATGCCGCGCCAGGCGCAACGCCTTGCGGATCGCCTTTTGCACCAACCTGCCTTGTTTGCCGGGCGCAATCGCAAGGTGCTGCTGCCAATCCGCATAAGCCTGCGCCAACGCCGCCGGCGAAAGGCCGAACGTCATGTGACCCAGCACCGCATGCGTCAACCGATCCAGGGTTTCCGGCGAGACCAGTTGAATATCGGCGTCCTGTTCATGGTCGAACACCGGCATGAGGGTCGGTTTTGCGGCGCGCGTATCGTCGGCTTTCGATAAAGACCGGGCGTCCGCTGCGGCTTCTTTTTTGGCAACGGCGACGGTGTTCGAAGACGCCGGGTCTTTCATGAAAAGTGCTCCTGTGTCGGGATGGTAGGGCAGGGGTGCGCTATTCGACGATCCGCCAAGTCCCGTCGGCGCGTCGACAGGCGACCCCGGTGCCGTTTTCGGCTTTGCCCTCAACGTGGATGATCTGGCTGAATTCACGGCAATACAGCCCGTCTGCGGAGGTGCCGTCGCGTACTGCGGTTACCGAGCCGTAGTTGCCGCTATCCGGGTTGTTCCAGGTGATCCGTTGGCCGAGCGGAGCCGACTGGGCGCGGTTCGCGGCCTGATCGGCTTTCATGCGGTCGACATCGTCGAGCGAGCGCCCAATCTCGCTGCCCGCCAGCGCCCCAAGCAGAACGCCGAGACCGGTCGACGCGAGGCGCCCCTTGCCGCTGCCGAACTGCGCGCCGAGCAGACCGCCGAGGGCGGCGCCGGTAATGGCGGATATGGATTCCTTTTGGCCGCGTTGTTCGCAGCCGGTGGCCAAAAGCGTGGCGAACAGTACCCCGATCACGAGCAGATACACACGGATCAGGCCCCAGATATCGGTTTCGGATTCATAACGATGATCTTCCATGACGAAATCTCCTTCGATGGTTCAATAGCAAAGCGCTAATGCACAAGCAGCGCTGGGATCGGGAAATCTTTCGCCACTTCGCGCGTCATGCCGCCGAAGAAAATTTCGCGCAATCGACTGTGGCCGTAGGCACCCATGATGACCATGCTGGCCTCCATGCGTGCGATCTCGTCCTTGAGTGCGGCGAATTCCGCGCGATCACCTTTTTCCGCGATCACGGATTTTGCCGACAGGCCGTTGGTTATTAGGGTGTTACATAGGTCCGCCGGATCAATGTCGGTGGTCTTGGTCTCTCTGATTGAAAGCACCGTGACGGCGTCCGATGCGACCAACATAGGCATTGCCATGCCGACAGCGCGCGCCGCTTCGCGCGAGCCGTCCCAGGCGATGACGATGTGCCGCTTGGCGGTGGCGAAGTCTTCGTCCGGTACCACGAGGACCGGGCGTCCGGACTGAAACAACGCGGTCGAGATCACAAAATCGAGTTCCGATTTGTGATCTTGATTGCGGCTCGTGACGACCATGTCGGCAACCCGTGCGGCTTTCGCCAGATGCATATCCATGGCGCCTACGAAGTCTGCGAAATTTGTACTGGCTATGGTTTTTTTGCCATGACCCGGGTCAGCGACAATAATGTTATTATGCTGACGCCAAGCATCGAAGGTTCTTTGCGCCGATGCGCAGACCGCTTGCGCGCGCGCGTGTGCCGCCGTGATCAAGGTTTCGACCACGTCACCGGAATAGCCGTCACCATATATGGCCGGCACGATGTTCGGGTCGGCGCGAAACAGGCGGACGTCGAAATGCGCCGTCGGAATAATCTGCGACGCAGCATCTAGTACATGCCGATCAACATCGGTGCCGCTCATCGGAACGAGTATGCGCTGCATTAAGGCTACTCCTTAAAATGCGGCGACATTAAAGGCTTACTGTTGCCGCCTTCGCGTATCATTCCCGCGATGGCAGCAAGCGCCCATGAGCTTTATCAAGATTGAATCGTTTTTTGATTTTTCGCCGTCAGGCGTAGCTTCGCCGTGCTTACATTTCTTCCCAAAGGCGTTGTTCGAAGGCGAGTTCGTCTTCGTACTCTTCGAGTTCGCTGTCCGGAAAATCGGTGATGCTGACGACATCGTATGCACCACCCTGCTCGCGCGGTACGACGACGTGGCGAATGCGGTATTCCTTCATCATGCGGACGGCCTCGAACCCGTCGCAACTGCAATCCAGGCACTTCGGGTTTGGGGTCATGACCTCGGATACTTTTGTGGCCACCGGGTCTCTGCCGATATCGAGGACCTCTTGGACGAAGTTCGCGCCGGTGAATATGCCGACAAGTTTGGCGCCATCGACCACCAGTGCGGCACCGATGCGGCGGTCCTGCATTTCGCGGACCACGTCGACGACGCACGTCGCCGGATCGACGCATAGGGTGTTCCGCTCTGAGACGATGTCGCGAAGTTTGTGATGCTGCATGGTCGGGTCCCCAAGTTTTTCAGGATAAGTAGGCAGAATAAGATGATCCCAAAATCGCTCGGCATTGGCCTTAATATACATCAACGACGGTAAAGATGCGCATGGCTAGAGTCCCGAATGGATAGACGTATTGGGGTCTGCAATGAGTGAGCAGCAACAAGGCGGCTGGAAGCATAATATCTTCGAATGGCTTATTGCCGGGCTGATCGCGTATTTGGTGTTGTCTTTGTTTGTCGGATCGCAGCCAAGCGGCGGCACGGTTGCCTATACCGATTTCAAAACCATGGTGACCGAGGGCAAAGTCGATAGCGTGGTCTTTCACGGCCAACGGGTCGAGGTTCGGCTGACCGACGACAGAACCGGGGCTGACGGACGTCCCACCAAAGCCATCACGACGTACCTTCCCCCCATAGATGACCCGGCGTTGCTTCCGTCGCTACAATCGAACGGCGTCAAGATACGTGCGAAGGTCCCGGAAGACGGCGCCGGCTCGGTCTTTTTACGCATGCTGCCTTGGCTGATGATCCTGGGATTTTGGTTTTTCCTGTGGCGGCGCATGTCGGGCGTGTTGCCGGGCGGCGGCGTCGGACGTGGCGGTGTCGGCGACTTTTTGAAAGGCCGCATAAATGACGTTGAAAAAGACGAGGGGCCGAGAATTCGCTTCGCCGATGTCGCTGGCCAAGATAATGCGAAGCGCGAGGTTGCCGAACTGTTGGCGTTCTTGCGCGACCCGGAACGCTACCGGCGTCTAGGCGCCGAAGTGCCGCACGGGATTTTGCTGCAAGGCCCGCCGGGTACCGGCAAGACGATGCTGGCCCGTGCCCTAGCCGGCGAGGCGGGTGTGCCGTTTTTCCATATGTCCGCGTCTGAATTCATCGAAATGTTCGTCGGCGTGGGCGCATCGCGCGTCCGCAATCTGTTCGACGAGGCAAAGAAGCACCAGCCCAGCATTATCTTCATCGACGAACTCGATAGCGTCGGGCGGGTGCGCGGGGCCGGTTTCGGTGGCGGTCATGACGAACGCGAGCAGACTCTCAATCAGATATTGGCCGAAATGGACGGCTTCGAGGGGCGGGAGGCAGTTGTCGTGTTGGCTGCCACCAACCGCCCCGACGTGCTGGACCCGGCGTTGCTGCGACCGGGCCGATTCGACCGTCATGTGACGCTAGACCTACCCGACCTGAAAGGCCGCCAGCAGATTTTGAGCGTGCATGTTCGAAACGTGCCGCTGGCCGATGATGTGGACCTCGCGAAGGTTGCTGCGGCGACCCCCGGGTTTTCCGGCGCCGACCTTAAAAACCTTGTGAACGAGGCGGCGATGGCGGCGGCGCGGGAAAACCTTGGACAGGTGAATTCGCGGCATTTCGACGACATGCGTGACCGCATTATCATGGGCGCCGTGCGCACCATGGCGATCCACGACGACGAGCGCCATCGCCTTGCCGTACACGAGTCCGGGCACACCGCCGTCGCCTATTTTCTGCCGGGCACGGACCCGTTGCATAAGGTCACGATTATCCCGCGCGGTCGCTCGTTGGGCGGCACGCACCAACTGCACGAAATCGAGCGTCACACATTGCCCGAAGAATACCTCAGAGACCGGCTTGCGGTGATCTTGGCCGGTCGGGCTGCGGAAAAGGTATTCTTGAATTCGGTGAGTTCGGGTGCGGACGAAGATATTCGTATGGCGACACAGATCGCACGTTCGATGGTCGGTCGCTGGGGCATGTCCGAAGACGTCGGACCGGTCGATGTCCGCGAAAGCGAAGAGCATCCGTTCCTGGGCCGCGAGTTCGCTCAGCCCCGAAGCTTTTCTGAAGCGACCGCCGCCGCTGCCGATATGGCGGTGCGTAAGTATCTGGTCGATGCGCAGGCGCACGCCGAAAAGGTTTTGAAGGAAAACAAGGCCCGGGTCGAACGCCTGATTGCGTCGCTCGAAGATCATGAGACCTTGGGGCTCGACGAGATCGCCGTGTGCCTTGGTCCGAAAGAAGTTGTCGGCGGGGCTAGGACCAAAGCCGCGAAGCCTGCATCCACGGCCGAAAAAGACACATAAACCTCAATCGGGTTTCGATGTGTCGTGGCGGGCATCGTGGTTTTCCCGAAACCCCTTTGCATCGCCGTAGTCGGCGAACTGATAATAGCGCGGATGCGCACCTTTGACCTTGATCGCATGCTTGATCGGGCACCAGTGCGCTTCGGCGCGTCCGGCGATTTCGCGGGCATACCCAAGCAGCCCGTTGGCGTAGCCGCAATACACGCAGTTGATCTTCTCGATGGGGTTGAGGTAGCTCAGCATATGCCGATCGAGCACCACATAATCGGCGCGGCGGACTTTGGCGATGCCGTAGACCGGTGCGCAGAAAAGCTGAAAAATCCATAACATCAGATCCAAGATCAGCAGTGGAAATATCACCAGATAAACGAACGGCGACGCCAGGATCGAGGGCAGCGAAGAGTCTGTCAGCAGCTGCCGGACCGAAGTTCTGAACGATTTATGGTATTGCAGCACCATCGCATCGAACTTCACCCGCCGCGCCTTGACGGCGTAGTGGAATTCCTTTCGTTGCGCTTCGAGGTCGCCTTCGAGCTCAGCTTCCAAGTCCTGAAGTTTGCCGAAAAGTGCGGTGATCTGATCGCCGATGTTTTGCATCTCGAATATTCTCCATGCCGACGGTCGGCAGCGCGCGGGTTGTAAGACCTGAAAGCTTAATCGGATCATCCGACCGCACCATGATCTGCATCAATGTGCGCGGGAGCTGTTTCTCATACCTTGGCTGCATTACGAGGTGAGACGTGCGCGACTGCTGATGCGCCGCAATCTCCGGCAACAGAGGGTGCGAAAATTCCGTGGAAGTTTCTTCGACGACCCTTAAAGGCCCCACGCCGTCGGATGCAGCGCCCGCAGCGGTCGCCCTTTCGGCGCGCGGGCTTTGCAAGACGTATGTCATGGGCGAGGTCCGGGTCGAAGCGTTACGGGACGTGGATATCGATCTTTATGAGGGTGAGATGCTTGTGCTGCTGGGCCCGTCGGGGAGCGGCAAATCAACGCTGTTGAATATCCTGGGCGGCCTTGATGTGCCGACATCGGGCACCGTCCGGTTTCGGGATGCCGATATCATCGGCACGTCGGAAAGCAATATGACGCGCTACCGCCGCGATCATGTCGGCTTCGTGTTCCAGTTCTATAATCTTATTCCCAGCCTGACCGCGCGCGAGAACGTCGCCTTGGTGACCGAGATCGCGGGCGATCCGTTTTCGCCCGAAGAAGCGCTTGGCCTCGTCGGCTTGGGGGCGCGGCTCGATCACTTTCCGGCGCAGCTTTCCGGTGGTGAGCAGCAGCGGGTCGCGATTGCCCGTGCCATCGCCAAGCGTCCGGATATCCTGCTGTGCGACGAGCCGACCGGTGCCCTCGACAGCGAAACCGGCTTGTTGGTTTTGGAAGCGCTGGAGCGGGTTAACCGGGAACTCGGCACGACGACGGCGGTGATCACGCACAACGCGGTGATCGCCGATATGGCCGACCGGGTGTTCCGCTTCGCCGACGGGCGCATCGAACGGACGATTGTCAACGACGACAAATGCGCGGCGCGGGAAATGTCATGGTGACCGGGGTGTCGTCGCTCAACCGAAAACTGCTGCGCGACCTGTGGCGTTTAAAAATGCAGGTCGTCGCCATTGCGCTGGTCATAGCCTCCGGCGTTGCGTTGCTGATCATGGCGCTGACATCCGGCGAAGCGCTGAAGGAAACCACGAACGCGTATTATGAGCGTTACGCCTTCGCAGAGGTGTTCGCCTCGGTGAAACGTGCGCCCGAGCGACTGATGGATAAAATCACGCAGATATCAGGGGTTAAAAGAGCGCAGTCCCGGATTGTCGATATCGCCACACTTGATGTGTACGGATTTGCCGAGCCGGCAACAGCGCGGGTCGTATCGCTGCCCTCTAGCGGGCGCCCGGCGCTCAACCAGATCGCCTTGCGCCAAGGCCGGATGCCGAAGCGCGAGCGCCTCGACGAAGGCGTGGTCGGTGAGCGCTTCGCCGCAGCGCACGGACTTCGGCTCGGCGATCAAATCTCGGTGTTGCTGAACGGGCGCCGGCGTGCCGTATCCATCGTCGGTGTCGCGTTGGCGCCGGAATTTATTTACGTCATCGCGCCCGGCTCGATCATGCCTGATGACCTGCGGTTCGGCGTCGTCTGGATGAACCGCGACGCCCTGGCCGGTGCCTTCGATATGGAGGAAGCCTTCAACGACGTCACGCTTTCGCTGACGCGGGGCACCGATCCCGACACGGTGATCGAAAAGTTGGATGCGATCCTCGCGCGATACGGCGGTGTCGGTGCGTATGCGCGTGACCGGCAAATTTCCAACCGCTTTGTGCAAAATGAAATTGCGCAGGCCGATACCATGGCGCTCATTCTGCCGGCGATCTTCATGGCGGTTGCGGCGTTCCTGACGAATATGATCATGACCCGGCTGACCGCCACGGAACGGGACCAAATCGGTCTGTTCAAAGCGTTCGGCTACAGCAACGCGATGATCGCCTGGCACTACGTCAAAATGGTGTTGGTGATTGCGGCGTTGGGCATCGGGCTTGGTTTCGGTGTCGGCAGTTGGCTCGGGCAGTACATGCTGCAGATGTACGGCGAGAATTATCAGTTTCCGTTCCTGATCTATCGCCCGGGCCCGCAAAGCTTCGCGATTGCTGCCCTCGTTAGTATCGCAACCACGCTGGTCGGCAGCATGACCGCCGTCCGCGCGGCCGCCGCACTTCCGCCCGCCGAGGCGATGCGGCCACCGGCGCCACCGGTGTATCGCCGCTCGTGGCTGGCAAAGACGAAGCTCGCCAATATGATCGATGCGCCGACGCGGATGATCTTGCGCAGGCTCGGCCGCTGGCCGATCAGCGCGGCATTCTCGATGCTCGGGATTGCGCTGTCGTTGGCGGTGCTGTTGCTGGCGCTACAGTGGCACGATGCGATCCAGGAAATTATCCAAGATTACTTTTTCAGATCGCAGCACCAAGACGTGTCGATTGCCCTGTTCGAGGCCGCGCCCGAGCGTGTGCTGCACGATATTTCGGCGCTGCCGGGCGTGATGGCGGCAGAGGGTCAGCGCATTGTTTCGGCGCGCATCCGCCATGCCAATGTGTCGCGCCGACAGGCCGTTATCGGCACGACCGAGGGCGCCACACTCGCGCCTATTCACGATGTAATGCAGGGCGCCATTGCGGTGCCGCCGGGCGGTGTCGCCATTTCGTCGACGTTGGCGGACGTGCTGGGCATTGCACGCGGCGATGCTTTTTTCATCGATATCCTCGAAGGACGCCGACCGACGGCGTCGGTGCATGTCACGGCTATATTCGAAACCTATATGGATACGCCGGTGTATATGCACCTCGATACGCTGAGCCGCATTATGCGTGAGCGGCGGCTGATGAATTTATTTCATCTTCGGGTCGACCCTACGCAACGCCCGCAATTCCTGGCCGCCTTGAAAGAAACCCCGCGCCTGAGTGCGGTGAATTTTCGCAAGGCCGGGATGCAGATGTTCCGCGAAACCATCGAGAAAAACATCATGGTCTTCATCGGCTTCTATACCATTTTTTCATGCTCGTTGGCGTTCGGCGTGATCTACAACACGTTGCGGATTGCGCTTGCCGAGCGCAGCCGCGAATTGGCGACGCTGCGCGTGCTTGGCTTCAGCCGTGCCGAGATATCTTATATCTTGCTGGGCGAGTCCGGTATTCTGACCGTCGCCGCGCTTCCCGTCGGCATTGTCTGCGGGATTTTGCTGTCGGGCTACATCGCCGAGCAGTTCTCGACCGAGTTGTTTCGCGTGCCGCTGATGATCAAGGACGCCACCGCCGGGATCGCCGCGATTGGCGTGCTTTTGACGGTCGGCATCTGCGCAATCATCGTCCGGCGTCGCCTGGACCGACTTAATCTCATCGAAGTTTTGAAAACGCGGGAGTAGGGCATGGGTTCGAAATCATTCCGGTATGCGCTGTGGGGGGGCGCGGTGATCGCGATCATCGCCGCCCTGGCCTACGCGTTTCGCGCGCAGCCGCTGGCCGTCGATCTTGCGCACATTGAAACGAAAAGAATCCTGGTCAGCGTCGCCGACGAAGGCAAAGCGGAGGTGCGCGAGGTCTATCGCGTCTCGGCCCCGTTGGCAGGCCGGCTGCTCCGTGTGCAAGGCGAGGTCGGCGATCCGGTAGTTGCCGGTGAAACCGAGTTGGCGCGGATCGAACCATCGGTGCCGGTCTTTCTGGACGCCAGAACCGAGAGCGAAATCCGCGCCGCCGTCGAGGCGGCAAAAGCCAGCTACGACATGGCCAAGGCGGAATGGGATCATGCCAATGCGGAACGTGAATTCACCACTAATGAGGTGAAACGGAGCCGAAGCCTTTTTGCGACGGGCACGATTTCGAAGCAACGGCTCGACGAGGCAGAGCGGGCGTACCGGGTCGCTGCGGCGGACCTGCTGACGGCGCAGGCGCGGCTGGACCAGCGCATGCACGAATTGGAAGTCGTCGAGGCTAAGCTGGTCTCACCGGTCAATTCGTCGAACCACGGTCCCGAGTGTGACTGTCTGGTTTTGCGAGCGCCGGTCGACGGCGAAATCCTGCAGATTATCGAAGAGAGCGAAAAGCCCGTCGTCGCCGGCACCGGCATTGTCGAGGTCGGCGATCCGCGCAACCTGCAAATTGTCGTCGATCTGTTGTCCGAAGATGCGGTGCAGGTAAAGCCCGGGCTCCCCGCCGTTGTCGAAGGATGGGGCGGGCCGCCGCTTGAAGCCGTGGTGCGCCGGATCGAGCCTTACGGCTATACAAAGGTCTCGGCCCTTGGCATCGACGAGCAGCGCGTCGATGTGTTGCTCGATCTGGTCGACCCGCCGGAAGCATGGTCGCGGCTCGGGCACGGCTACAGGGTCGATGTTTCGATCATCCTCGAAGATATCGAAGCACTTTCGGTGCCCATCGGGGCCGTGTTCCGCATCGGTCAGGAATGGGCGACGTTCGTGTTCGAAGACGGTCGCGCGCGGCAACGGACCCTGAAGCTGGGGGCCAGAAACGCTGATAAAGCGCAGGTCGTTGAAGGACTCGCCGAAAACGACCGGGTGGTTTTGCATCCCTCCGACCAAATTGCCGATGGTGTGCGGATCGTCTCGCGCTGACGGCGTTCGGCAAACCTCGTGAAACTTGATGAAAATCAATCCGGCGGTCCGGAAATTCCATCATAATGAGGCGGTTTTGTTTGGATATGCCAAGCGTGCGTCGAGACTTAAATGAGCGGCACAGAACGGGCATATAACCTCGTGAGGTGCCCATGCCGCAAAATATACAGTCCTCAAGCGGTCGCGTGCTCGGCGTTCGCGGGTCGATTTTGAAAATCCAATTTAGCGCCGACAGCATGCCGATTGTCGGCGAGGCGCTACGCAGGCCCAATCCAGCGGATGATCTAAATACCTTGAAATTCTTAGGTCGATTGCTCAAGCAGCTTCCCCACCGTTTATAAATGTCATCTTTTCATGCCGCCGCACGGACAAATTAGTGTGAGAAAATAACGAGGTCAAAGCCCTAACGCCGTCAGGCCGGCGTCATCATGAAATTCGTATTGAAACCGTCATCGCCATGATGACCGGTGTCGATCAGCGACAATCTTAGAAGATCGCCAAGCCAATGGCGTAAATCGATGATGGTGATGTCATGCGCCTTTTCACATAAGCTTCTTCGTGTGTAAAATTTTCGGCAGTTGCCGCTTTGGAGCAACGGCAGTTCGCCACAAAAGATGATGTTTTACCCGCCAATGAATTGGCGCTTTAAGATGCACGCATACTTTCTGCGCAAAAGACGCTTACCGTCGCAGGCGCCGTTCATTCTGTTTTTTGAGGCTCAGAAGGCGGTTGCGGTGGTGGGCGGTGGCTTGTTCGAAGTATTGGAGGACCCGAGGGAGGGTTTTGGCGTCACTGGCGAACCATTTGCCGACGGTCTCCATAAAGTCTCCGGCCGTTCCAGGTGGAACGAACGGCTTCTCTTCGTCCTCAAGAATTTTGACGCAGTAATTGATATGAGAAATTAGCGCAAAAACGTCTGGCAGGTTGTCCAATTTCTGATCTGAAATACGCTTGATGTATGCGAGGCGCTTTTCTTTATCGCACTGATCAAGTGTTTTAAGAATGTAGGCGCGGGTAATTCCAAGGGCTGCAATGTATGGGTTGGCGCCTTCGGCAACCTTCGGCGCTAGGTCGGCCATTTGCTTGTGTGACGCTTCAAGGACCGCTTCGCGGTCACTTTTTCGGCCTATCAAGATCACGTTCAGGGCGGCGATTATATCTTTTTGCGCACGTTTTTTCTTTGATAATCCGAACACGATGAATCCCATCAATTAAGTTTGTAAACAGATACCACATCTCTCTCGATCGTTTGATGAGTGCACTGTCTCGGACGTATCAACCAATCGAACGTTCGGCGTTTAAGGGCGTGGTTACAAGGCTCTTTTATACAAAGAAATCGATATAAGTCCTTTGCCAGTTGTGCAAAACCGCCATGTGCATATGGCTTTGATTGAAAATCTAACGACACAGCTTTTTTAAATATGTGCTGTCCGTTGGCGACAAAAAAGCGACGTAAAGGTTATATCTAATTTATGAACGCACGTAATGCATGCCCGTGAAATTTTTCCTGAACGCGGCGGTGCGTGGTGCGATGGTGGAGGGGTCGTTGGCGCGGAGCCCTTCGGCGATCAGCGCCGCGAGTGTTGGGGCGTCGGCCGGCGTTACGCCCCGGCGGACCAATTCAGGTGTGCCGATGCGAAGGCCGTTCATGTCGCCGTCAACCTCTGCGATCGGCAAGCCGATGCCGCAGGCCAGGAAACCAGCCTTACGCAGGGTTTTCGAAGCTGCCTGACCGCCCCCGAATGCTGCAGCCGCGATGGCAAACTGATGGCTTTGCGTGATGCCACCCTTACCCGCAAACACCGGCAGGCCCTCGGCTTGAAGTGCGACGGCCAGCGCTTGTGCCAGATCGATCATCATCTGCGCATAAGCTTTACCGTATTCTCGCCAATCCAACAGCGTGAGCGCCAGCGCCGCCGACTTTGCCGCGTCGAAATTCGCAGTCATGCCCGGGAACGCGATGTGGTCTAGGCGCTCTGCAATTTCGCTGTCGTTGGTCACGATCAGCCCGCCTGCGGGGCCACCCAGGCTTTTGTAGGTGCTCATCGTCATTAGATGCGCGCCTTCGCTGAGTGGGTTCGCCCAGGCGCCGCCGGCAATGATGCCGCACTGATGCGCGGCGTCGAACAATACATAGGCGCCGACCTCGTCGGCGATGGCGCGAATATCGCGGACCGGATGCGGGAAAAGATTCAGGCTGCCGCCGATGGTGATGATTTTTGGACGCACACGCTCGGCCAAGGCGCGTAGGCTGTGCAGATCAACAGTGTAGCCGTCAGCATTGACCGGGGCCGGGTAGGTGTTCAGGCCATACAGCCCGGCACAGCCGGTGCGGTGATGCGTGATGTGGCCGCCGATCTGAACTGGCGGCGCAATGATCGCGTCCCCCGGCTTGGCCAATGCCATGAACCCGTACAAATTCGATATGGCCCCCGAGGCCACGCGAATTTCCGCATATGTTGCGCCAAAGACTTCTGCGGCAAGTTCGGCGGCGATGACCTCGATCTCTTCGATGCCCTCCAGACCCATTTCGTATTTATCGCCGGGATAGCCGAGCGACGGGCGACTCCCGAGACCGCGTGCCAGTACCGCTTCAGCGGCCGGATTCATGACGTTGGTCGCCGGATTCAGGTTGAAGCATTCGGTATCATGTATTTGCGTGTTTAGCTGAATACAGGCTTCAATCCGGGCGGCCACGGCATCTGAGGGTGCCGCGACGTTTTTGGCCAGCGCCAGCACGTGATCTTCGCAGGCAGCGGGTACCCAAGGGCGTCGAGTGAGGTGTGTCATGGGTTTTCCTTAAACGTAGAAATCCGAGAAGATCGATTTTGCGGAAAATTGTTCGATACGGCAAACCATCACTGAATCCCAAAAAACCGCTTCAAACGTTGCCACACCGGCCTTGCTGCGATATCACAGCGCTCAAATCCACCGTTATTTTTAGGGACACAGCAACCGATGGCCAGCTATCAGTATTCGTATGTCATGCAGGGCGTTTCCAAGACGTTTCCGGGCGGCAAGGAAATCCTCAAAAACATCACTTTGTCATTCATGCCCGACGCCAAAATCGGTGTGTTGGGCGTCAACGGTGCCGGTAAATCGACATTGTTGAAAGTGATGGCCGGGCTGGATACGGAAATCAACGGTGAAGCCTGGGCTGCCAAGGGTGTTCGCGTCGGCTATCTGGAACAAGAACCGCACCTAGATCCGAATAAGACCGTTGAAGAAAACGTCACGGATGGCCTGGGTGAGGTCAAAGACCTGATGGATCGCTTCAACGAGATCAGCGCCAAGTTCGCTGAGCCTATGGACGATGAAGAGATGAATGCGGTGATCGCCGAGCAGGCTGATCTGCAAGAGAAAATTGATGCCGTGAACGGTTGGGAGTTGGACCGTACTATTGAGATTGCGATGGACGCGCTGCGCTGTCCGCCGGGTGACAGCAGTGTCGAAAAGCTATCGGGTGGAGAGCGCCGTCGCGTCGCGTTGTGCCGGCTTTTGCTGCAAAAGCCCGAAGTGCTGCTGCTTGATGAGCCGACCAACCACTTGGACGCTGAATCGGTAGCCTGGTTGCAGCGCCATCTTTCGGACTATGAAGGCACGGTGGTTATGGTCACCCACGACCGTTATTTCCTGGATAACGTGACCGGCTGGATTCTCGAACTCGACCGTGGTCACGGGATTCCATATGAAGGCAATTATTCGTCGTGGCTCGAACAAAAGCAAAAGCGCTTGGCCCAAGAAGAGCGTGAAGAGTCAGCTCGCCAGCGTACTCTTAAAGAAGAACTTGAGTGGATTCGCCAATCGCCGCGTGCACGTCAGTCGAAATCAAAGGCACGGATCACGGCCTATGAAGATCTGCTCGTGAAATCGCAGGATATCGCGCCGGGCTCAGCGCAGATTGTCATTCCTGCAGCCCCGCGTTTGGGTGATTTGGTGATCGAGGCCACGGATCTTCGCAAAGGCTTCGGCAATCATCTGTTGATCAACGATTTGTCGTTCAAAATTCCGCCGGGCGCCATCGTCGGCATCATCGGCCCAAACGGTGCCGGTAAAACCACGCTGTTCCGCATGATCACTGAACAAGATAAGCCCGATGGTGGCGATATTCGTATTGGCGATACGGTCAAACTCGGCTACGTCGACCAAAGCCGGGATGCGCTGAATGACAACAAAACCGTCTGGGAAGAAGTGTCGGGTGGTCTCGACGAGATCGACCTCGGCAAACGTAAAATGGCGTCCCGCGCCTACGTTGCCCAGTTCAACTTCAAAGGCGGCGATCAGCAGAAAAAGATCGGTCAGTTGTCGGGCGGTGAGCGTAACCGCGTGCACCTCGCCAATATGCTGAAATCGGGTGCTAACGTGCTGCTGCTCGACGAGCCGACCAACGACCTCGACATCGACACGCTGCGCGCCCTCGAAGAGGCGATCGCAGACTTCGCGGGCTGCGTACTGATCACCTCGCACGACCGTTGGTTTTTGGATCGCTTGGCGACGCACATCTTGGCGTTCGAAGGCGATAGCCACGTGGAATGGTTCGAAGGCAACTACGAAGACTACGAGGCCGATAAAAAACGCCGCCTCGGAGACGATGCCCTCGAACCGCACCGGATCAAGTATCGCCCGTTGACGCGGTGATGTGACTGCGATGGATTCCCGCCTTCGCGGGAATGACGGTTGATTGGACTGTATCCGTTATTTCGTCATCCCTGCGCAGGCGGGGATCCATTTTTGGTCCTCTACTTTTGCCAGAGCCGATAATGCCGAACGCGCGCAACTTTGATGTCATTATTATCGGCGCCGGTGCCGCGGGGTTGATGTGTGCGATGACGGCAGGGGCGCGGGGAAAGTCCGTGCTGTTGCTGGATCATGCGGATGCCGTCGGCAAAAAAATTCTGATTTCCGGCGGCGGGCGTTGCAACTTCACCAATCTACATTGCACCGCCGAGAACTTCTTGTCGGCCAACAAGCACTTTTGTAAATCCGCCCTGGCGCGCTACACGCAGCATGATTTTATTGCACTGATCGACAAGCATCGGATCGCTTGGCACGAGAAAACCTTGGGACAGTTGTTTTGCGACACCTCAGCTCGCGACGTGGTGGCGATGCTGTTGGCCGAGTGCGCGGCCGCGCATGTTGATATCCGGCTCGCGCACCGGATCACCGATATCAGCCGCCATGATCGGTTTGAGGTTGCGACGGACAAGGGCGTGTTCACGGCCATAAGCCTTGTGTTGGCGAGCGGTGGGTTGTCGATCCCGAAAATGGGGGCGACTGGTTTTGCCCATGATGTCGCTGAAAAATTTGGACTGAAACTGGTGAACGTGCGCCCGGGCTTGGTGCCGTTGACGTTGCAAGGCGACGACAAGGCGTTGGCGATGCCACTTAGTGGGGTGGCGACGCCGTGTATCGCCACGTTCGGCAAGACGAAGTTTCGCGAGGCGATCTTGTTTACGCACCGGGGGCTGTCTGGGCCCGCCGTGCTGCAGATATCATCATACTGGCAGCCGGGACAAACGGTGGCCTTTAACCTTCTTCCGGACGTCGATTTAAAATCTTTTTTGTTGGACGCAAAATGCCGTCACGCAAAACAGGAAATTCAAACGGTGCTGGCGCGCCAGCTACCGACGCGGCTGGCAAGTGGCCTGTTGGATGCGTTTGCCGTCCATGGCCGGATCGGGGATGTCGCTGATAAGTCTTTGACCAAGTTGGCGGAAACCCTGAACCGCTGGCAGATCACACCCGCGGGTAGCGAGGGATATGCCAAGGCCGAGGTCACGGTCGGCGGCGTCTCGACATCGGACTTGTCGTCACAGACGATGGCCGCAAACGACGTGCCGGGCCTTTTCGTCATCGGCGAAGCGGTTGACGTCACCGGGTGGCTTGGTGGCTATAACTTCCAATGGGCTTGGTCCAGCGGTTTTGCCGCCGGCAGTGCCCTATGACGTTATGAACTGGGGTTGCGGGCCAAGACGTCGGCGCGGATGACGCTGACTTCTGCGACGCAGTCCGCCAAGATTTTACGGCTTTCGATGTAGTGGGGGGTGTTTTTGTGGAACTCCAGCGCGTCCGGGCTCGTATAAATCTCATACAGATAGAATGTATTTTTTTTCTTCACGCGCTTCTAAAATATCGAAGCGATGGCAGTCGGGCTCGTCACGGACGCTGACTTCGGCATTTGCGCGCATCGCGGCTAAATAGGCGTCACGCGTGCCGGGGTGCAAAACGTTTTTGACAATGATGCAATACATCCCAAGGTACTCCATATAGAACGGTGTGAACTTTAGGAGCCGCACTATGACGTCTAGACCCAGTCCCTTCAACGGCTTGCGCCATTTGGCGCTTGTGGTCGACGACCTGGAATCTGTCGAGCAGTTTTATGTCGATCTTTTAGGTATGCAGGTGTTACGGCGCGCGTCGGAAAATTTGGTGTATTTGACGTTGGGCAACGACAATCTCTCATTGGCGCGCCGCAAAGGTGCTGAGGCGCCGGGGGGATGTTTGGATCACTTCGGTTTCATCGTTGATACCCGTGAAGATGTGGATGCGTGGTTTGACTATCTGCAATCGCTGGGCGCGGACCTGGTGGACACGCCGCACGACCACACTGACGGCGCCAGATCCTTTCACGTGCGTGATCCTGCGGGCAACGTGGTTCAGCCGTTGTTTCATCCAGCCGTTTCCGGACAGCAATTTTCGATGCCGAATTAGCGGGCGTGGGACAACGGCAAGCGCACTGTCACCGTGCTGCCTTCGCCCAGCTGACTCTCTATATCAAGCGTGCCGCCGTGGGCTTCGATTAATAGTTTGATAATGGAGAGGCCAAGCCCCGTGCCTTCTTGCGCGATGTGTGGGTTCGAATTTGATTGAAAAAACGGCTCAGCAATCCGCGAAAGCTTATCCTCGGCAATCCCGATCCCGTTGTCGCTGACGGTGATCACCATATCGTCGTCTAATACTTTAGCCGAGACAACGATAGCACCATTGGGTTCCGTAAATTTCACAGCGTTCGACATTAGATTGAGTAGAATTTGCACTAGGGCGCGCCTGTCAGCGTCAAAGCTTGGCAAGGTAGCCGGAATATCGACCGAGAGGGTCAGGCGCTTTTCCTGGCACTGAAATTCGAAATTGCGCGCACAGTCATTGGCGATTTCCGGGATTTTGACAGCTTCGAAATGCAAGGATCGCTTTTGCGCTTCAATGGCAGAAATATCAAGAATATCGTTGATTAAGGCGAGCATATGCTTGCCGCTGTCGTGGATGTCGTTTGCATACTGTTCATATTTTTTGGATCCAAGCGGCCCGAAGTATTGCGCGCGAAACATTTCGCTGAAGCCCAAAATCGCATTCAATGGTGTACGAAATTCGTGGCTGATGGTTGCCAAAAATTCTGACTTCGCTTGGTTTACTTGTTCTGCTTCGACCAACGCCTTGTTGAGAGCTTCACGGCTGCGATGCTCTTCGGTGATGTCGCGTCCGGTGCCGCGAAAACCAATAAATTCTCCATTCTGTCCATACGCAGGTTTACCGCTGATGCTCAGGAAGACAGTCTCGCCATTGGGTTTAATTCGAAGGTGTTCAAAATTATGAAACGGACGGCGGTCTCGTAAACATTGGAGCATTTCGGCGTACGTGTTCGGGTCTGAGCCCGGTGCGCCAATTTGCTCTCGGGTGCGTCCCAAAAATTTCGCAGGTGCGACGCCAGTGACGTCTTCAAAACGACCTGAAAAGTACGAAAATTTTAAATCTGCGTCAGTTTCCCAAAACCAGTCTGAACTGACATTTGCAAAATCGGCAAACCGGCGCTCGCCATCTTGAACGAAATAGTGGTGCCGCATGGCAATCCAAACCAGATAGCTGACGAACAGGGTTAAGGTAAAACCAGCCAGCAAAACCCATTCAGCGCGGAAAGAGGCATGCTTAGCGATTTCGTTGGCGCTTAATTCACCCGTTAAGGTCCACGTGCGATTATGCAGTTGGATTGTCGCGTGGGCTGCGTGTTTAGCTTTGATCGCTGTATCGGTTGAACTGAAAACTTCGGTACCGTCATCCGTGATGCGTATATGCATGCGTGTTGAAAAGTTTTTTGGCAGCGCATTTGTGATCATGGGCGCCGTACGAAAAACGATATTTATAAAGCCTTTCAGGGCACCATCCATGAACATCGGCATATAGCCGACAAAGCCGCGCCCACTCTGTGCAAGCGTGATCGGTGGTGTAATCTGGACAGCTTTTTTCTGCTCGCTCATGGCCAAAATTTCTGCAGGAATTTTTAGCCGGCGAAGGTCTAAGTTAAGCGCGGCCGCATTGCCTTCGATCGGATTAACCCACCGGATAACCCCCTCTGGATCGACCCAGTTGATTGCTTGTAAATCATTAAAATAGTTGAGCTTTGTTGCCGCATGAAACCTGAAAGTATTGACGTCTGAAATAAGGCCGTTGCGCCATTCTTCTCCAATTAATGCACCAAGTGAGATCCGCAATTTTACATGCGCATCCAGGCGGGCTGCGAAATTCTCAATTTCGCTGCGGGCTTGTTCCATGATGTGGTTATCGTGAGACTTGCGGACGCTAAACCACACAAGGGAGGTCGCGGCGACAAGCAAAACCGCTGTAAGCAGTGTTATGGCAGCTGACCAGTCTGAACGATCGTGACGCATTGACTGTGTGCGTTGAGGCACGCCAGATTTTTCCATGACGTGCACCTTATTCGACGTCTGATTGTATAGTGTTGATTCAATTTGAATTGGGCAAGAGTGAAACGAAACTGTAAGCACGCAAAGTGCCACCATATGGTTTTTTCATATGGTGGCACCATCTGAGCTAAAAGCTAGGGTTTGTCCTAGCTTATTGGCATTACTTCATGCCGAGCAGTTTTTTAGCTTCCGCGAGTGCGGCAACGGACTCAGCATGTTTGCCGGCTTTATGCATGGCTTCACCTTCGGCGCGAAGCTCTTTCGCTTTGCCCAGCATATCCATTGAAACGTCAGGTTTAGTCTCCATGAAGGCGTCGATTTCCTTCATGTGTTTTGGGCATGAGCCGGCCAGCGCAGGACTTGCTGCAACAATTAAGATGGCGGCGGCGATGCCGATGATTGCGTGTCTCATTAAGATGCTCCTTTTGCGAAACATGGCCAACAAGGCCTTGGCCTTATAGACGTTTATACGTAAGTCCCCCGGCAATTGGATTTTTAAATCTCGTTTTGACATAAGAGTGAAAGATTTGAGCTTGGTCGATATCTGCACTGTGCAGGCGCGTAACGTTGGTTTACATAGGATATATGAACGACCCAGACGGCCCTGCGGGCCCTGCCCAGCCTGAAATACAGCTTTCCAGAAATCGCGATTTCTTACTCTTCATCCTATGCCGTTCCATGAATGTGATCGGCGTGCATGCGCTTACTGTTGCCGTGGGGTGGCATGTTTATCAATTAACAGGCGATCCCTTTGACTTAGGGCTCATTGGGTTGGCGCAGTTTGCGCCGGCATTTGTGCTTTTTTTGGCCGCAGGGTGGGCTGCTGACCGTTTCGAGCGGCGCCGAATCATCGTATTTTGTAATGCTATTCATGTAGCCGCCGTCGCGATGCTTGCGGTGCTTTTTTGGCGAGATGCCGAAGCACTGGTGCCGATCTTAGGGATATTGGTCCTACACGGGGCGGCGCGGTCATTTTTTCACACTGCGAGCCAGGCAATTTTGCCGAATTTGGTGACAACGTCGCAATTCCCGAGGGCGATTGCCTACGCGTCATCTCTGAACAAGGCGGCGCAGCTGACTGGGCCGGCGCTGGGTGGTGCGTTGATCGCTTGGACGGACGAGGGGGTTTATTTCATCATTTTGATCGCGTTTGTGATCGCCGGTGCCGCCGCTGCGGCGCTAAGACGCACATTGCGGGTTCACGCGCCGGAAGCGTTTGGCTTAGACATGATCTTGGGCGGATTTAGCTATGTCTGGCATAATAAGGTGGTGTTGGGTGCTATATCCATTGACCTCATGGCGGTCTTGTTCGGCGGTGTGATGGGCCTACTCCCGGTGTTTGCGAAAGACATTTTGCATGTTGGGCCCGAAGGATTAGGCGTAATGCGGGCGATGCCCGGTGCCGGATCTTTGCTGGTCGGTCTTGTGCTCACGCAGATGGCCGCGCCGCGTCATATGGGGCCAGCGTTGTTTATATCGGTAGCGATTTTCGGTGGTGCGATTATCGTATTTAGCTTGTCGACGGTATTTTGGGTCTCGCTCGTCGCCCTCGCAGTCTACGGGGCTGCGGATATGATCAGTGTGTATATCCGGCAAACCTTGGTGCAGATCGCGACACCGGATTCAATGCGCGGCCGCGTCAGTGCCATCAATTCGGTGTCGATCAATGCCTCGAACGAGTTGGGTGATTTCCGTGCCGGCGTCATGGCAGGTGGCATCGGCAGTGTCGGTGCGGTGTTGGTGGGTGGCTGTGCGACAATCGCGGTGACGGCCTTGTGGTGGCGTCTGTTCCCGGCGATCCGCAAGGTCGACCGCTTGGATCACAGGCTATAGGCATGAAACAGGAGCCTGATCCGGAAGTTGAACTCGCGCGACTGCAAAAGGTCGCTGATCTATTAGATGCCGCGATCTCTGTGCCTGGGACGCCGATCCAGATCGGTATAGACGGTTTGATAGGTCTTATCCCGGGCATTGGCGACAGTATTACGCTGCCCGTTGAGTTATGGATCGTCTATCGCGCATCCAAGCTTGGTCTGCCAAAACGGCTATTGGCGCGAATGCTGCTCAACGTCGGTATCGATTACGTGTTTGGCCTCGTGCCGCTGTTGGGTGACATATTTGATATCGCGTGGAAAGCCAATCGCCGCAATGTCACCTTAGTGCGTACGTATCTCGGAAGCCGGTCATCGCGATAATGGGCCCTAGTGTGCCGTTATTCGATGATTTCCAGGTTTTCCGCTGCGATCTTGCCACCACGCCCCTCAACGAGTTCGTAGCTGACTTTTTGTCCTTCGGTTAACGTTGCCAAGCCTGAATTTTGTACCGCGCTGATATGCACGAACGCATCCTTCGAGCCGTCTTCGGGTTCGATAAAGCCATAGCCTTTGGTCGGGTTAAACCATTTGACTGTGCCGTTTGCCATAATCATGGTCCTCCAACGACAATGCCTACAAAGAAGCCGCAACCATTGCGGACTTCTGGTAACGTTCACAGTGTCGGGAAGTACCTGAACTGGCCGTGGAAACGGTGAAGCAGAAAAACTCACGACTGTGCACGTAGCAAAAACGTAGCCGATTGCTTTTATATCTCAAATAATTTTTTTCGCGATAAGTCTTGGAACCGTTGGCAACGTAGCGGTGTCACGACTTGCCTAATTCAGCGTTCTTTTTCCGCAACTCTTCAAGCAGGCCGCCGACGCTTCCGGTATTGCGAATGATAGACGTGAATTCTCGCTGCAACGTGATGCTCATAGACGCCCCTTCGACGACGACATCGAGCACTTTATAAATATCGCCTTGGCGACCGACTCGCCATAGAACGCTGATAGGTTCGCCGTCTGCAGCGTTGGGGCGCAAAAGCTCAGTATAAACCGTGGCTCGGTTGTCATCGACCGGTACGGTTTTGACGATATTCAATTGCTCGCCGGAGAACTGCTCGAAGCGATCAACGTAGGTCGACACCATCAAATCTTCGAAAAGGTCCAGAAACTCGCGCTTTTCCTCAGCCGTTGCTTGGCGCCAATTACGGCCCAACGTCCAGCGACCGATGGCCTCGACCGCGAAATTTTCATTGAACAGTTTACGAAAAGCTTCGACGCGCTCGGCGCGGGGCTTGGTCGCATCGGTCAGCGATTCAACCGCGACCCGCTCCAGCGTGCGGATGAACGTTTGTGAACCCTCTTCGAGCGAAACCGCCACTGCCGGCAGGCTGAAAAGGCACAACAATATAACGGCGACACATGTTCGTTTCATACGGTCGGTCACTCAAGCTGGCGTGTTGGGTTTAGATCTATCGAAACAGCCTAAACGAATTGCGCTAAAGGCTACGGAACGACACGTACAAGTCAAGCGAGGTCTTCGTCGCTAACATGATTGTGTACACGGTGAATGCCGCAATCGACATACGAGTCCGAAATCTCTTCTCTCATGTGAACAGGTGTTTACATCACATAAAGATATCTTTATATCTTTTGTTCATTATTGTTGGCCTGGAGTGACCGATGGAACGCACCGTACAAGTCTTGAAGGCGCTGGCAGAACCAACGCGCTTACGGATTGTCGCGCTTTGTTTCGCTGGCGGCGACCTAGCGGTCAGTGAATTTGTGCGCATTCTCGGTCAAAGTCAGCCGCGGGTCTCCCGGCATTTGAAATTGCTGACCGATGCGGGCGTATTGATCCGTATTCCTGAGGGAAGCTGGGTTTTCTATCGCATCAGCGCCGATGGTTGGGCGTCAGTAGCTGTCGACGCCTTGATCCACAGCATGCCGGATGATGAGACCACGTTATCGCGGGATCGCGAACGGCTGGCCGCCGTTAAAACGGAACGCGCGCACGCCGCCGACGCGTATTTTAGTGCGAATGCAGAATCGTGGAATGAACTTCGTGCGATGCACATCGATCAAGCCGAAGTGAATGCGGCACTTTTGAACGTCTTTGGCGACAGAGATGTGGACGGCTTACTCGACATCGGCACAGGCACCGGTGAAATGCTGAAATTGTTTGCCGATCATATTCGTCGAGGTGAAGGCGTTGATCTGTCGCGGGACATGCTGGGCGTTGCGCGCAGTTCGTTGGAAGCCGCTGGCTTTAGCCATTGTCACGTCCGACAAGGAGATTTGTACTCGTTGCCGTATGAAGATGCATCGTTCGATGTTGTCGTTGTGCACCAAGTACTGCACTACGTCGACGACGTCGCAGGCGCATTGATTGAGGCATCGCGGGTCTTGGCACCTGGTGGCCGCATGATCATCGCCGATTTTGCTCGCCATGATATCGAAGATTTGCGCACCCAGCACCAGCACCGCCGGCTTGGGTTTAATGATACCGACTTGGATACGAGCTTCGAGCGCGCAGGCCTGTACCGAGAACAAATTCACCATCTTGGCGGTAACCCGCTGACCGTGGCCATTTGGCTGGCCAGCAAACCGAAGCAAAGCCTTAAAGCGGAGAACGCTGCATGATTCATCGTATTTCCCGTCCTAATGTCCGCTCGGATGATCGCCCACGGTTGATGAATGTCGCTCGTGATGGGCGTCCGCCGTTGCCATCAATGATGATCGCGGCGCCATTGCCAGATGATGTTTCGGTATCGTTTGAGTTCTTTCCGCCCAAATCCGATGACGCCGCAGAAACGCTATGGTCTGCGATCAAGCGGTTGGAGCCTTTGGCGCCCGAATATGTCTCTGTGACCTATGGCGCCGGCGGCACGACGCGTGAGCGCACTCATGCGACGGTGACCCGCATCGCGAATGAAACCACCATGGCGCCGGCCGCTCACTTAACGTGTGTTGGAGCGACCACCGATGAGGTCGATGCGGTTGCAGAGAGTTACTGGAACGCAGGCGTAAAGCACATCGTTGCGCTGCGCGGTGACCCGCCTGCCGGTGCCGACCGCTATCAACCTCACCCGGGTGGCTACGCTTATGCTGCGGACCTTGTGACAGGCTTGAAAAAAATTGCGGATTTCGAAATCTCTGTCGCTGCTTATCCGGAAATGCATCCTGAAGCCGGCACCGCTGAAGCCGACCTCGACAATCTGAAACGTAAAATCGACAACGGTGCGACTCGAGCGATCACGCAGTTCTTTTTTGATCCGGAGGTCTTCTTGCGGTTTTTGGATCGTGCGCGGGCTGTCGGTATTACCGTGCCGATCGTGCCCGGCATCATTCCTGTTACCAACTTTAACATGACTGCCAAGTTCGCAAAAATGTGCGGCGCCGACGTGCCGAAGTGGATGCATGATTTGTTCGACGGCCTGGACGATGATGCGGAAACCCGCAAGCTGATCGCTGCCAGTGTCGCCGCTGAACAATGTCGCGTGCTGCATGCCAGCGGCGTCAACGCGTTTCACTTTTATACCATGAACAAAGCCGATCTTTGCTACGCCATCTGTCATGTGATGGGCGTGCGTAGCGCCTCGGCGGCATAAACAAAAACCTGGGAAACTTTATTAAAATGACCTGCCCGCACCACGATCATGCGCCGACTCCATCCACCCCGCCGCAGCGCGCCGATGCCAAGCCGGCAAGCGCTGACAGCATGCCGAGCAATCCGGCTGAAGATCGCACGGAAGAACTGCGTGCGATTTTGGACGAACGCATTTTGATGCTCGACGGCGCCATGGGCACGATGATCCAAGAGCGAAAGTTCACGGAAGATGATTTTCGCGGCAGCCGCTTTATCGACTGGCCGAACGATCTTCAGGGCAATAACGACTTATTGGTGCTGACGCGCCCGGATGCGATTCGCGAAATCCATCTCAGCTTTCTTGAGGCAGGTGCAGATGTGTTGACCACTAACACATTCAACGCCAACCGAATCTCACAGGCCGATTACGGCATGGAAGACTTGGCGTATGAGATCAGCTACCAAGCCGCCGTGTTGGCGCGTGAAGCCGCAGACGAGGTCACTGCAAGAACCCCCGAGCGTCCGCGCTTTGTCGCAGGTGCCCTCGGGCCGACCAACCGAACGGCGTCGATCTCGCCGGACGTTAACGATCCGGGCTTTCGAAACGTCTATTTCGACGACTTGGTTGAGACCTACAGCGAAGCGCTGAAAGGCCTGATCGCAGGCGGTGCAGACATCATTTTGATCGAAACTGTGTTCGACACTTTGAATGCCAAAGCGGCGATCTATGCCGTGATGCGGCATTTCGAAGAATCCGGGCGTCGCTGGCCGGTGTTGGTGTCCGGTACGATCACGGATGCGTCCGGCCGCACGCTATCGGGCCAGACCCCAGAAGCGTTTTGGCATTCCGTACGCCATGTGCGCCCACTTGCCGTCGGCTTTAACTGTGCGCTTGGCGTCGAAGATATGCGCCCGCATATCAAAGCCGTGGCCGACATCGCGGATGCGTATGTCAGCGTGTACCCAAACGCGGGTCTGCCGAACGCCTTCGGTGGCTACGACGATACCCCCGAACACATGGCCGAGCATTTAGGTGAATTTGCCCGCTCTGGCTTGGTCAACATCGTTGGCGGTTGTTGCGGCACCACGCCGGATCATATCCGCGCCATCGCCGAAGCTGTTACGGCGTCCGATCCACGCACCCGCAAGGAACCTGATCGGGTGCTGTCGTTGTCGGGGCTTGAGCCGTTGCGTTTTGATGACGTGACCGGATTTGTAAACGTGGGTGAACGCGCCAATGTGGCGGGTTCGATAAAATTCGCGAACCTCATCCGTGAAGGTAATTTCACCGATGCTGTCGAAATTGCCCGCCAGCAGGTGATGAACGGCGCGCAGGTGATCGACGTCAACATGGACGACGCTATGTTGGAGGGCGCCGACGCCATGCGCACATTCCTGCAGTTGATCGCGTCCGAGCCTGATATCTCGCGGGTGCCGGTGATGGTCGATAGTTCCAACTGGGACATCATTGTGGCAGGCCTGCGCTGCCTGCAAGGGCGCAGCATCGTCAACTCGATCAGCCTCAAAGAAGGCGAAGAGGAAATGATCGCGCGCGCGACAGAAGCGATGCGCTTCGGCGCCGCCGTGGTGGTGATGGCATTTGATGAGAATGGCCAGGCCGACAGCTTTGAGCGCATGGTCGAGATTTGCCGTCGCAGCTATAAGGTGCTGACCGAACAAGCTGGTTTCCCGGGCGAAGATATCGTGTTTGATCCAAACATCTTTCCCATCGCGACGGGCATCAAAGAACACGATAATTTTTCGAAGGACTATATCGAAGCGGTAAGCGCAATTAAGGCTGAGATGCCTTTGGTCCGCACGTCGGGCGGTCTATCGAATATGTCGTTCTCGTTTCGCGGCAACAACGCTGTCCGCGAAGCCATGCACTCAGTGTTTTTGTATCACGCGATCAAGGCCGGCCTGGATATGGCCATCGTCAACGCGGGTCAGCTTGCGCTGTATGAAGACATTCCGGAAAACCTGCGCAACCGTGTCGAAGACGTGGTCCTGAATCGCCGTGAAGATGCCAGCGAGCGTTTGCTTGAGATTGCCGATGAAGCGGTATCCGGTGCCAAGGCCAAAGTCGAAGATCTGTCATGGCGTGAAAAATCCGTTGAGCGTCGGCTCGAACACGCCTTGGTGCACGGCATCACCGACTACATCGTTGACGATACCGAAGAAGCGCGTCTCTCCGTCACCAAGCCGCTTGAGGTCATCGAGGGGCCGCTGATGGATGGCATGAACGTGGTCGGTGACCTGTTCGGGGCGGGCAAGATGTTCCTGCCGCAGGTGGTCAAATCGGCGCGCGTCATGAAACGCGCCGTCGCGCACCTTGAGCCTTACCTTGAAGCCGACAAGGCTGCGGGCGAGACAAAAGGTCGCATCGTTATGGCGACGGTGAAAGGTGACGTCCACGACATCGGCAAAAACATTGTCGGCGTGGTGTTGCAGTGTAACGGTTACGACGTCATCGACATGGGTGTGATGGTTCCATATGCGAAGATCATCGAAACCGCTAAGGCGGAAAACGCCGATATCATCGGCTTGTCCGGCCTGATCACGCCGAGCCTCGAAGAAATGTGCACGGTGGCACGCGAGATGAAGCGTGCCGGTATGGAGATTCCGCTGCTGATCGGCGGGGCGACCACATCAAAAGCGCACACGGCGGTGAAGATTGCTGATAACTACGACCATCCGGTGATCCACGTATTGGATGCGTCGCGCTCGGTCGGGGTGGCGAGCAAGCTGCTCAGCGCCAGCCGTCGCGACGCTTTCGTAGAGGAAATCGCGCAAGAATACGAGATGGTGCGCGCTAAGCACCATGGCAACGACAATGCCCGCAACACCATTTCTATTGAAGATGCCAGAGCAAACGCGTCGCAATTCGATTGGGCTGGCTATACGCCGCCCAAGCCGACATTTACCGGTTTGAAGACGTTCGATGGATATGATCTCGAAGACCTGCTCGCCTGCTTCGACTGGACACCATTCTTCAGAACATGGGATCTGGCTGGCACGTATCCGCGCATTCTTGAAGACGGTGTTGTCGGTGAGGCTGCGCGTTCGGTAAAGGCCGATGCGGACGCGATGCTGCGGCAGATCATTGACGAAAAGTGGCTGACGCCTAAGGCCGTCGTCGGTTTTTGGCCGGCCAATGCGACCGGTGACGATATCGAAGTATATGGTGCCGATGGCGAAAATGCGCCGATTGCAACGCTTCACTGTTTACGCCAACAGATGCCAAAGTCCGGTACGCGCAGCAACATGTGCCTTGCCGACCTCGTTGCACCCGTCGATACCGGGGTGCAGGACTGGATCGGCCTGTTTGCGGTCACCACGGGTGCTGAAACCGATGCCCGCGCGAAAGCGTTTGAGGAAGCGGGTGACGACTATTCATCCATTATGTTGAAGGCGTTGGCGGATCGCTTCGCCGAAGCCTTCGCCGAGCGCATGCACGAGCGTGTTCGTAAGGAATACTGGGGATACGCCCCTGAAGAGTCCTTTAGCAACGAAGACCTGATCAAAGAAACCTATCAAGGTATTCGTCCGGCACCCGGGTATCCTGCGTGCCCCGATCATACGGAAAAAGGCACCGTCTTTGAGTTGTTGCAGGCCGAAGACAATGCCGGAATTTCGCTGACCGAGAGTTTTGCCATGATGCCGGCGTCGTCGGTGTCCGGGATATACTTCTCGCATCCGGAAAGCGCGTACTTCGGCATTGGGCGTATCGGTCGTGACCAAGTGGAAGATTATGCGGCGCGAAAAGGCATGTCGCTCGAAGACACCGAACGCTGGCTGGCGCCGAATTTGGGATACAAACCGGAAGTCTAAGACATCCGGTCCGCCGATTTAGGTGTTGTCGGCAATTTTTGACGCACGGACCCGGCGTTCCATCTCGCGGCGCTCAAGATCACGACGATCGTCGTTGCGGCGGTCGGTGCCGTCCCAGCCATCGACTTGGCTCGCATCCAGCTGTTGAGCGCGGCGTTCGACTGCGCGGCGCTCGCGCGCACGGCGTTCATCTTGGCGTTTGTCGTGGGCGGCCTGCGCGGCAGCGTCCATTGGCCAAAATCCATCAATGGCATCGGTTTCCCACGCTGCATCTCGTTCGCGGCGTTCTTCTTGGCGGCGCTCCTGTGTGCTGCGGCGATCAGATTTGCGGCGATCTACGCCGTCCCAACCGAGCACATCATAAGCCGTGAGTTGCTTTTCCCGACGATCAGCTACGTCACGCCGATCGTCGTCTCGGCGTTCATCGCTACGACGGCCTTGGGCGTCGCCCGTAGGCTCGTCAGGAAACTCTTTGGGGATTGTATCGTCTGTCATAACAACAGTGTAGGCGTGACCTTAACGTTGGTCACGTGCGCGTTGTTAGTTCGCCGGTTTGGTCTCGGCGACGCGGCGGTAATAATCCGGGTCCAAAAGCACATTTTCGGCAAGTGTGCGCATACGGCTGTAATAGCCTTCTTGGACGACTTTGTAGTGCGGCATCGGCGCCACGGTGCTGCCGCGGCCCTCGACGATCCAAACGGTTTTCGGATCGTCAGCCTTCACGAATCGGTCGCCGATCTCGATACTGACTTTGTTTCTTCTAAGCACGATGAGTCCTCCGTTCGGTACACCACCGATACGAATATCGATACGCCCATGCGAGGGCAGTTTCAAGCGAACAAAAGTGCTATTTTGTTCACAATTTTTTGTTTGTGGGTTTACGCTTAGTTGCGGTTTTTTTGGCCGTAGAATCAGTATTTTCGGGCTGTTTTGGACCTGTTTTTATGGATTCATCCGGTGTTTTCAGTAGGCCGCTTTGTTCCATTTGGCGAACTACGCTTTGCATTTGCCCATAAAGTTGTAAAAATCCGCGCACAGACATTGCCAAATGTCCTGAAACCACGCTTTCCGGTGCGTGCGGATCGCTGCCGGCACGATCACTGGCAAATGTGATTCGCGCAACATTGCCGCGTAAAGCGAGACTAGCCGCACGGTCTGCGTAAATTTCCGGCGCGGTCGGATTGTTGATGAGGGTGCTTTTTTTATCGGCCATTTGTATTCTCCTCCATATCGTTTGATTATGACGCCAACACGACCGTCTGCAAAAAGAATAGCATATCTGCTCTGTTGCAGACGGGACAGGACAGGAAGCGCTCTTTATACTCCGCCGTCATGAGCGCCGATTCTGCAAAACCCACAATAAGTCCGTTCGAAGACGCCCCCGCCATCGCTGTTAATCGGCGCGGCGTGACATGGTTGTCGCGTACTGGTGAAATCGAGAGTTTATCTCATCGTGAAGCCGCCAGCCGGTTGCGACAGGGCGCTTGTCCGCTCGTGTGTCATGGGCGTGCGACGGCAACCACATTGCGGGCCGGAAATATCCGTGCGTTTGATGTGCTGGAGTTGTTCGCCTTCGTTCGCCCGGCCGTATTTTGTCTGCCCACCGCGCGAGGGCTCGCAATCACCTTGGACTTAGCGCTGCCGGAAACCCCTGAACAAGAAGCGGAAACGCTTTTTGTCGCGGCGGAGAAACTGCTCAGCGATGTGCAAAGCGCCGGACCGCACGCCGCGGGAATCGCTTGGTCAATGGCCCGCGCTGGATGGATATGGGGACCTGCGGTGTTGGCGCGAATCGGCACAGGTGAAGCGCCGCATTCGTCGGCGATCACATCGGCGATGCAGGTTTGGCGTAGGTTAGCCGACTGGGAAGACCGTCCGCGCGAAACACCGCCGGGTAATTTACCGGTCAGTCCCGTGGATGCTTTGACGCGGCTCGGAATTTTATTGGGCCGCACGTCTGAAAGCAGACCACAGCAGCGCCGCTATGCCGAGACGGTCAGTGCGGCCTTCCGCCCTCGTGATGTCGAGGACGAGCCGAATATGGTGATCGCTGAAGCCGGCACCGGGGTCGGGAAGACGCTTGGCTATGTCGCACCGGCTAGTTTGTGGGCGGAACGCAACGAATCGCCGGTGTGGATTTCTACGTACACCCGGAACCTGCAACGTCAGCTCGATACCGAGTTGGACCGGCTGTACCCTGATCGTGCTTTGAAGCGCGAACACATCGTGGTGCGAAAAGGGCGCGAGAACTACGTGTGTTTGTTGAATTATGAAGAAGCGCTCAGTCGGTCACGCATGGCAGGCGGGCCCGACCCCATTGCGCTGGGCCTGGTTGCACGCTGGATCGAAGGTAGTCGTGACGGTGATATGGTGGGGGGCGACTTTCCGGCTTGGTTGATCCATCTTTTTGGGCGGGATTCGACGACGGACCTGACGGATACGCGCGGTGAATGCATCTATTCGGCGTGCACTCATTACGGCAAATGTTTTATCGAGCATACGGTGCGCCGCGCCCGGCATGCCGAGATCGTCATCGCCAACCATGCCTTGGTGTTGATTCAGGCCGCCCTTGCCGGCGAGAGTGAAGCGCGGCCGCTTCGCTACGTTTTTGACGAGGCACATCATTTGTTCAATGCGGCGGATAGTGCCTTTTCTGCACACCTGTCGGGTCTGGAAACTGCAGACCTACGACGCTGGTTGGTTGGCGCCGAAGGTGGCAGCAGATCCCGGTCGCGCGGCCTTCGGGCGCGGATGGAAGAATTGATTGCCGGCAATGAGCGGGCGAAAAAGGCACTTGATGACGCGCTTCGCGCCGCGACGATACTGCCCGGGCCAAGTTGGCATCAGCGCATCAGCGATGGTCGACCCGATGGCCCTGCGGAGCACTTTTTGTCTTTGGTCCGCGGTCAGGTATACGCGCGTTCAAGGGACGGTGACGGCCCCTTTGATCTCGAGGCCGAGCCGCATCCGCTGATTGATGGCGTTGCCGCGGCGGCTGAGGAATTAGCCAGTGCATTAAGCACGATCGCTCAGCCGTTGACCACCTTGATGGCGGCACTCCATAAAATGTTGGCCGACGAAGCAGATACGTTGGAAACGCAAACGCGGGTTAAAATCGAAGCCGTGGCGGCGTCGTTGGAACGGCGCGCGGTGGCGCAAATTGCCGCGTGGCGATCAATGCTGCAAAGCCTTAGCGGCGACACCCCTGAAGGGTTTGTCGACTGGTTCGGTATTCAGCGCATCGCGGGGCGTGATATTGATGTGGCCTTTCACCGGCACTGGGTTGACCCGACCGCACCTTTGGCAACCGAGGTCTATAAGCCTGCTCATGGCGTGGTCGTCACATCGGCGACACTGACAGACCACACCGGCGATAGGGATGCCGACTGGCAGGCTGCCGAGATACGCACCGGCACTCGGCATTTATCGGTGCGCCCGTTGCAGGCCAGTGAAGCGTCACCGTTTGATCACGCGAAACACCTCAAAGTTTTCGTGGTCGGCGATGTGCGCAAAGGGGATATGGATCAGACGGCGGCGGCGTACCGGGAACTGTTCAAAGCAGCGGGTGGCGGCGGGCTTGGCCTGTTCACAGCGATCTCGCGATTGCGGGCCGTTGAAAGCCGTATTCGCGAGCCGATGGAAGCGGCGGGTTTACCGTTGTTGGCCCAGCATGTCGATCCATTGGATACCGGCACCTTGGTGGATATTTTTCGGGCCGAGCGTGACGCATGTTTGCTGGGCACGGATGCAGTGCGTGACGGCGTTGACGTGCCGGGTCGTTCTCTCCGGTTATTGGTGTTTGATCGCGTTCCGTGGCCGCGGCCGGATTTGCTGCATAAGGCGCGCCGAAAAGCGTTCGGCGGCAAAACCTATGATGAAATGTTGACCCGCCTGAAGTTGTCCCAGGCGATTGGCCGGCTGCTTCGGCGGGCCACTGACAAAGGTGTGTTCGTGATTTTGGACCGGCAAATGCCGAGTCGACTGGAAAGCGCGTTTCCGTCGGGGGTGAGTGTGGAACGTGTCGGACTAAAAGACACGGTCGAATCAATCCGTACCTTCTTGGCCGAAGATGAAAAAGATACCTAATGTCGGCTTAGTGCCGCTGCCCGCCAAAAATCCGTATCAGCATACCGAAACCAAACATTCCTACGCCGAGCCACAATAGCCGGGGGTCATACGCTGGGATATCCGAAAATAAAGCGGCAGGCGCCTTGAGTGAGCAAAGATCCGTCGTCCAATAAAAGCATTCGCGCGCCAATTGAAATTCATTGCCGAGGATTTCGTAGAAAAACGATATCCACCAAACAGTTGCAGCGAAAAAGCCACCAACCCCCAGCAGCATCAAGACGTTTCCGAGTTTAGCATTCATGGAATAGGTACCTGCATAGCCGGCGAGACGAATAAAAATGAGAGCGTCACGACGGCAACAATGGTCGACAGCAGGATCGCCGCCGACGTCCGTTGAACGTAGACGTTATAGTTCTGTGCGACGACAAAGCAAAGGGCACCTGCCGGCAGTGCTGCCATCAGCAATCCGACCGCGTTCCACAGCGGGTCAACTTCGAATACATATGTAAAGAAAACCCATGTCACGGCAGGATGAACGAAAAGTTTGATCGCGCTGACCGCGCTAACTTCGGCAAAGCCGTGCAGCAGCGGTTTGCCGACCATAAACAGGCCGATGGCAAACAACGCCGATGGTCCGGCAGCACCGGAAAGGATGCCGCAAAAATTGTCGACGGGTGTCGGCAAAGGAATGCGGGTCAGCGACCATAAAATACCGGCGACCGACGAGACCATTAACGGGTTGCGGGTCAATGACTTGATCACGCCCCAAGCGGCGGTCAATCCGCGCTCGCCCCTAAGGTCGGCTTCGATCAGCACCGCATACAATGGAATCATGATGATAGACTGGAAGACGGTCGCAACGATCGCCGGCAGCGCCCCCGCCTCGCCAAATGCGATGATGCAAAGTGGAATGCCCATGTAGCCGGTATTACCAAAGATCGCGACCATGCCGAACATGGATTGCTCGGCAAGACGGGTCTTAAAAACGGTGCGTGCGAAAATGATCGCGGCGATGGTGGTAACGATGCTGCCGGCGCCGAATGCGGCTAGAAACGGCCAATTAAAAATCTCGGCCGGGTCAACGCGCGCCGTGGAGTAAAACAACAATACCGGCAGCGCCACAAAATAAACGAACTTGTTGATCGCTTCAGAGCTTGCCGGGCCCAATACACCAAATCTTCCGCAGGCATAGCCTGTGAGGATAATCGCAAATACCGGAAGCACGACATTAAAGACGGGTTCCATAAACGTCCTTTAATCATTACTGGCCGTTGATGCCTGAGGTCACGGTATCTAAGCTGTCAAAAACCCAGGAACAAGCATCTATTCGTCGTTGGTTCCGGCGATCACGTGTTAGACAAAGGATAAAATAACAATGACGGACGTTGCAGGCCAAAATGTCGGTTTTATCGGATTGGGCCTGATGGGCAAGCCGATGGCACGAAATCTTATGCGCGCCGGCGCCATCACGACGGTCCACAACCGGTCGCAAGGCGTCGTCAAAGAATTGGTGGCCGAGGGTATGCACGCAGGTGGCAGTCCGGCCGGCACCGCTGTTGCGGCGCAGACGGTGATCATGATGCTGTCCGACACACCGGCCGTCGAAGGCGTGATGCGGGGCGATGATGGTGTGCTTGCAGGCATGCAGCCGGGCACCCTGGTGATCGATATGGGCACCACCAAAGTACCTGTCACCCGCGCTCTTGCGGCTGAAGTCGAGGCCAAAGGGGGCGTTTACGTTGATGCGCCGGTCTCGGGTGGCACGATTGGCGCCGAGGGCGGGACACTGACCATTATGGCAGGTGGCGCCTACGAAGCATTTCAGCGAGCGGAGCCGTACTTACAGATACTGGGCGGACGGATCACGCATGTTGGCCCGGTCGGCACAGGGCAGGTTGCGAAGGCGGCCAACCAAGTGATCGTCGGGCTCAATATCGGCGCGGTGGCCGAAGCGCTGGCGTTGGCAAAGCGGGCCGGCGCAGATCCGGCCCGAGTCCGCGAAGCGCTAAAAGGCGGTTTCGCCGATAGTCGGATTCTTGAAGTGCATGGTCAGCGAATGATCGATCACGCATTTACACCAGGTGCCAAGGCAACGACGCAGCGCAAGGATATGGATCAAGCTATTGAACTGGCGGCTGAGCTTGGCTTGGTCATGCCAGCGACGGCGTTGAGCCGTGATCTATATGACAAGCTGATCGAAAGCGGTGGTGCTGACCTTGACCACGCGGCGTTGATCAAAGCGATCGATCCAGATGCTTAAGGGCGCGCCAGTCTAGCGGGTCACTGCTTGCCGCCACGTGGCGTCGATCCGCCAGCCATTGCTGTCTTTTTCCAGCAAATACGTGGTGCCGATTTCCAGGGGCAGATTGATTTCTGCCTGAGCCGCGGGATTGAGCGAAAACACAATCAGCCATTTTGCATGAATGGATTGCATGAAGCTTTGAATACCTTGGGTGCTGGTATTGTGGAAGGCACCTAAGAAACCGACAAACGTGGCCTGCCCATCGGTTTCAAATCGCGCAATTGCCGAAGATTCACCCGACCCTAGGGGGTCCAAAATGGCTAAGCGCTCACCCGCTTGCATCTTTGGCGCGGCCTCTGCAGTCACCATGCGGTAATGCGTGATCCATGGCTCACGATCAAAGCGGAGTTTGTTGGCAAAAGCCAATGGGGCGGCCATCACCAATATGACGGGCACCCACGCAAATCGCTTCCAGTGCGCCCAGTTTTGGGCGCGCAATCGCCATAACTTTGCCAGGCCAAACACGGTGAAGGCGACGACGATCAAGCCCAAGTGCATATTATAGCGCCAATACGAGGCCGCCCGAAGGGCGTCAGGGCGTCCGAACGACGCGGTATAGGCCAACAGCAAGAACGCTTCGTAACCTAAAATGATCAGCGCTGCGGTGCCTGCCAATCGGTCGAAGTCGTTTTTGGGTCGCCAAAGCGCGCGCAGCCCGAAGCCGATCAGGATAATAACCAGCGCTAGGTAGTATCCTTTTTTCGCCAGCACCAGCAGCATTGTGGAAATGATATTCGGCAAGATATCGATATGCCATTCGGCAAACGGACGCAGCGCGAATTCACCCGAGACCAGTTCCGACGTCACGTGATAGCGCCACATCAAATAGATCGCGATCGGCGGGATTACGATCATCGGCAACAACCGCACGGCTTGCCAAAGTCGAATAGCCGGATCGCGCCATGCCATCAACAGCAGGGCAATGGTGATCAATACAAACAACACGAAGGTTGCCTGCTTTAAGTTCACCAACAGCAAAAGCACTAAGCCGAGTTGCCATGCTAGCGTGCGCGCGGACGAAGGTTCGCCAGCGGCGAGTTCAACGAGGATCCGCCACGCCAGAACCGCAGCAATACCCGCTGCCACGGCAGATGACGTGTCGGCATAATACGTGATCACGACTTTTTGCGCGAAGGTCGGACACAGCAGTGTCGTGCTCAGCGCCGCCAAGCCAATCAGCCACCACGCTGGGCGCTGCGCCCAATCAGGCCGTGCCGCGCCCCAGCCGACAAGCCGGACCGAAACCATGGCAAAGCTTAGCAGCAGGACCACGTTCATCAGTGCGCCCGCACTCTCGATCAGGCCGCCGCCGATCCGGCCTGCGAGGTAGCCGACAAAATGCCAGCTGTAAGGATATGCTGCATAAGACGCGTTGGTGAATGGATTGGCTTTGCTTGGGAACTGGTCGGTCGTCAGCATATATCTGGGAATGATCGCCCAATCGGTGAATTCATCCCATTGTGAAATACTGACGGCGGATGCCAGCACCAACAAGGGCGCACCGACGGCGACGAGTTTCGCCATGGTCAACAGTGATCTGTCGAGCCCCCGTCTTGCCATGAGTACGGCGCTGACGGCAGCGATCAGCGCGATGAGTCCGGCAATTAGGGTAAACGACAGATCGCTAAAAACGCCCAGTGCAACGAATACGACGCTGACCATGGCCCAACCGCAGAAAACGTCCGCTTCGGAAAGGCGTCGGCTACCGGTGCTTAGGGCGCCGATGCTGGTAAATCCGATCCAAATCAGCGTAACGGCCAAAATCGTCGTAACTTGGCCACTGTCTGCAAAAAAATTGCCAAGGTAGTGCATCATGTCAAAGTGAGCCCCGCGCCTGAAAAAGTGGCCGGACTATAGGGGGCTACGTGTTGTTTTGCCAGCATGGAAATGATCGCCTGGCATGGCGCGGTGTTAAGCGCCTGCTTGACATCGACAGCCATTTTTCCGATTACCAACAGGACTTCGCGTTGCGTTCCCTTATATAGGTAGGTGCTTTTGAATGTGCGGTATCTTTGGTTTTATTGCGCCCGCCGGTACGCCTTGGGACGCGGACCTCATGCGGCACTTCATTTCCGACCTGATCGGCCGTTCTGAGCCGCGTGGTCGCGACGCGGCCGGCCTTGTGATTATCAGCGACGGGCAAGCCTGCGTTTTCAAAAAAGCGATGCGCCCGGACCGCTTGCTGAAGCGTCGCGATTTCCGCGATTTTATGGCGGCGAACTTGGGCGCTGCAACAATGCCGGCATCAGGTGGCGGCACCAAGCTGTCCCGTCCACTGGCCGTGATTGGACACTGCCGACTGGTCACCAACGGTGCCCAAATCGTGCCCGGCAACAATCAGCCGATTATCACGGGCAAGACGGTCGGTATTCACAACGGGATCGTGACCAACGATGCCGAGTTGTGGGCGATGCACGACGACCTTGTGCGCCAGTTGGACACGGATTCTGAAATTATTTTCCAACTCGTCGATGCCCGGGTCGCCACCGGTATGGGCATGGCCGAGGCGCTCAGTGAAACCTATCAAGAATTGGTCGGCACCGCATCGACCGTGCTTTACAGCGATGGCCAAGATGCATTGGCTTTGGCGAGCAATAACGGCTCTTTATTTTACGCACATGTTGCTGATCCGGGCGTACTGTTCTTCGCCTCTGAACGGTATATTTTGGATGCGTTTATGGCTGCCAAACAGGCAGCGATCGGCGGCGGCGGATCTACGGTGCAACTAAAAGCCGGCGACGCTGCGCTGGTGCCGTTGTCGAATGCCGTGCCGCTGCCGTTCAAGCTTGAGAAACAGGCAGAACGTCCAAAAGTGCTTAGCCGCCAAAATAACCTAGAATCACCGTTGTTTCGCATTTACGATTTGTCGGAACGTATTTCCGACCTGCAGCGCTGCACACAATGTATTTTGCCGGCCACATATCCTTTTATCGATTTCAATTCAGATGGTGTCTGCAACTATTGCCGTCAGTACACCCCGCCGAAATTAGCCGGTCCTGAAGCGCTGGAAGCGGAACTCGCAAAGCACCGACGTACAGATGGCGAGACCGATTGCATCGTCGCATTTTCCGGCGGACGCGATAGCTCCTACGGATTGCATGTTTTGACCCAAGATTATGGGATGACGCCGATGGCGTATTCCTATGATTGGGGCATGGTGACAAGCATCGCACGCCGTAACCAGGCCCGCATGTGCGGCAAGCTCAAGGTTGAGCATATTTTTCGTGCTGCTGATATCCCTGCGAAACGGCGCTACATTCGAAAGAACATTTATGCATGGCTGCGCAATCCGCACCTTGGCATGGTTCCTTTATTTATGGCCGGTGATAAATTCTTTTATCAAATTGGCCGCGCGTTACGCGAAGAGACCAAAATACCTTTGGTTATTTTTTGTGCCGGCAACCCCCTTGAGCGGACCGACTTTAAGGGGGGCTTTGCAGGTGTTCGGGAAAGTCAGCATGGGCAGCGGTTGTTTGCATTTTCGGTTGCAAACAAAATGCAAATTGCGGCGTTTTACCTCGCGCAGTATTTGCGTAATCCTGCGTATATAAATGACTCACTCTTTGACAGTGTCGCATCTTATTTTACGACGTTCGTGGGTAAGGATGATTTTTTGTATCTGTTCCATTATTTGGAATGGAATGAAGACGAGATTAATCGCACCTTAATTGACACGTATGATTGGGAAACCGCTAGTCATACCGAAAATACTTGGCGCATCGGCGACGGGTATACGTCTTTCATCAACTATATTTATCGTACGGTTGCTGGCTTTTCCGAGTTTGATACTTATCGTAGTCAACAAATTCGTGCCGGCCTGATTACGCGTGAGCAAGCGATGCTGTTGATAGAGAATGACAACGCGCCGCACCTGCCAACGCTTTACGAGTTTGCGAGCCAAGTCGGGATCAATCTCGAAGAAGTTATGACCCGAATAGACGCAATCCCTAAACTGTATTAGCCAAATAGGATGCCATGACTACGTCTCCGAACAGTGATGACGGTAAGTTTTTTTCCGACACAGTTTGGAATTATGGTGCTTTTGCCTTGATGGCAGGCGTCGGCGTTATTTTGAATTTTTTCATCGCAGCCGTGATGGGCATTGCGGCGTTAGGTGTCTTTAATCAGATCTATGCGGTGTTTGTTGTCGTCGGCCAGTTGGCCGCGATGGGCATTCACGACTCTGCCCAGAAACACACCGCCGAATATATTGCAGACGATAAAGAGTGCGCGATTCTCGGCGCCGCATCGGTCATTACTGCGGCGATAATCGGCGGTATCGTCGCGCTTGTGCTTTATCTGTGCAGCGATCTTATTGGCCGTGTTGCTGATAGTGAACCTGTCGGGCGCGGGATTGCCTTGATCGCGCCCGGTATTGGTCTATTCGCCCTCAACAAGACGTTTATGGGGATTTTGAACGGTCAGCGCCGGATGCGGGCTTTTGCAGCTGTCCAGTCACTGCGGGTTACAGTGATTTTGGCTTTTTGTTTGGCTGTCGGTTTTATGGATGGGGATGCATCTACGCTTGGCTTTGCCTTTACGCTCGCAGAAGCTCTTTTAACCCCAGTGTTATGGTTTTTGACTCGCCCCCCATTAGGTCTCGTCGCAATCAAGGATATTGGTGCCGTGTTCGGCTGGTTGGTGCGACATGTGCATTTCGGTACGCGGGCGTTGGCAAACGGGTTTCTGGCGGAGTCTTATATTCGCATCGATATCATCATGCTTGGGTATTTTCTGGATGATGCCAAAGTCGGTATTTATAGCTTTGCAGCACTCTTCGTCGAAGGGTTGTTCCAGGTGCCTGTTGTTATCCGCACCGTTGCAAATCCGATCTTAGTCACGTTATTAAAAGATCGAAATTACGCTAAGATAGCTGCATTCGCGCGGCGTGCTGCGCTCGGCAGTGTGATTGTCTATGCCGCTGCGGGTGCGAGCGTCATGATGACCTTGCCTTATCTGGCACCGTTTTTTCCTGATGGCTTAGTGCATTCAGCGCACGACCTGTTATGGCCGCTGTTAACTGGCCTTGCTGTTTATGCTGTTTTTATTCCGTTCGATCATATGCTGTTGCAAGCGGGGATGCCCGGTCGACAGAGTGCATTGATGGCTTTTAATGTCCTTATCAACGTATGCCTGAACGCTGCATTGATACCGGTGTTCGGACTATTTGGCGCCGCCATTGCGACCGCGGTATCCTTTGCGCTTTCAAGTATTTCAGTCAACATAGCCGCAGCAATTTTCCTAGGCTTCAGTCGAAGCCTGTTTTGGCCGCCGTCCTTGGAAAGAAATAAAGACGTCTAGCCGCAGCATTATGGTTGCTTAATTTACCCACAAAAAAGGGGCGCCCCAAAGGACGCCCCAATTCGTCGATAGGTAGTGGTCGGTAGGCTTAGAAGCCGCCCATACCGCCCATGCCACCCATACCGCCCATGTCAGGTGCGCCGCCGGCGCCACTGTCTTCTTGGGGCTTTTCAGCGACCATAGCTTCGGTCGTGATCAACAGGGCTGCGACCGAGGACGCATCCTGCAGTGCGGTGCGGACAACCTTCGCCGGGTCGATAACGCCCGACTTGATCAGGTTTTCGTATTTGTCCGTCTGCGCGTTGTAGCCAAACGCCACGTCTTTCTGGTCAAGCAACTTGCCTGCAACCACGGCGCCATCGGCACCGGCGTTTTCAGCAATCTGGCGCAAAGGCGCTTGCAGCGCACGACGCACGATGTCGATACCGACATTCTGGTCGCTGTTGTCGCCTTCAAGACCCTTCAGGGCTTTGGTCGCGTACAGAAGTGCCGTGCCGCCACCAGCGACAATGCCTTCTTCAACGGCTGCACGGGTTGCGTGCAGCGCGTCGTCAACGCGGTCTTTCTTTTCTTTCACTTCGATTTCCGAGCCACCGCCGACACGGATAACGGCAACACCGCCGGCCAACTTAGCCAAACGCTCTTGCAGCTTCTCACGGTCGTAATCGGACGTGGTCTCTTCGATCTGTGCACGGATCTGCGAGCAACGGCCTTCGATGTCTTTCTTCTTGCCGGTGCCTTCAACGATCGTGGTTTCTTCTTTGGTGATCGACACTTTCTTGGCACGGCCCATCATTTCGATGGTCACGTTTTCAAGTTTGATGCCGATGTCTTCGGAAATCACCTGACCGTTGGTCAGCACAGCGATGTCTTCGAGCATCGCTTTACGGCGATCACCGAAGCCAGGCGCTTTCACGGCTGCGACCTTAAGGCCACCGCGCAGCTTGTTGACCACGAGGGTCGCAAGTGCTTCGCCTTCGATGTCTTCAGCGATGATCATCAGCGGACGACCGGACTGAACGACAGCTTCCAAAACCGGCAGCAACGGCTGCAGCGAGGAAAGCTTCTTTTCGTGGATCAGGATGTACGGGTCATCCAATTCGCAGGTCATTTTGTCTGCGTTGGTGACGAAGTACGGGCTGGTGTAGCCACGATCGAACTGCATACCTTCGACGACGTCGAGTTCTGAGTGCAGGGACTTTGCTTCCTCAACCGTGATCACGCCTTCGTTGCCGACGCGCTCCATGGCGGATGCGATCATGTCGCCGACTTCGCGGTCACCGTTTGCGGAAATCGTACCCACTTGGGCGATCTCGGCGTTGGTCTTGAC